>Ga0078894_10000042_pt1 | contig 72887 bp, 66 predicted proteins | sample LauGreSu1BDMLBSD_2_FD_67506 | JGI IMG/M metagenome (GOLD analysis project Ga0078894, IMG submission 67506) | Freshwater lake microbial communities from Lake Michigan, USA - Su13.BD.MLB.SD (version 4) (version 4) | ecosystem: Environmental > Aquatic > Freshwater > Lake | place: Lake Michigan...
TCGTCTTACGATGAGTATCCTAAAACACCACCTGAAAACACTCTTCAGGTTCCTCTTTTAACTGCTTATGATATCAGATATGATAGCTTATCGTCTTACGATGAGTATCCTAAAACACCAATTCCAGATTCAAGCTCGACGGTTTATTTTTTGAGCGGTTGTGTTGCAACAAAGTCGTCTCTTCCTGTGTATGATCGTTATACCAAAAGTTATGAAGATGCTTGCACTACACAGCCCGTAATATCTTCATTTGTTGCTCAACGCCAGAACGTTAAAACCTTCGACAATTATGGAAAAACGGGTATAGACAATTCTACATGTCAATGCATGATTTCTTCTTTTATTGCAAAACGAAACAACACCACAGCATATGATAGTTATGCTAAATCAAACTTAGAAGAAGTGGATCATACATACGTAGTGTCAGCAAGTTGTTGGAATCAGTTTATAACTAAATGGGCTACTCCAACTGAAGTTGTGTTGTGGGGTTTGCCTTGACTTTTAGATTTACAATTAAAAATTATAAAAAAACAATAAATAAACAATATGATAACACTAGATACTAGAGCCTCAGGACAATTTAAAGTTTATACAGAAGACGAACTCGGACAACTTCAATTAGTAGCAGAATCAAAAAACCTTATAACCGACGTTGGAATGCACAGTGTTGTATTAAAAACGTGGTCTAATTGTTTTACTACCGTCTTAATTGGAAGCGATGATACTCCTCCTACTTTTGGTAATACTGCTATGTCAGCTCTTCTTATGAGCTCTTCTATTGTTCCTACTAATCCAGCAAGTTATACTATAGGCGAGTATAACAGCACTTCTGGAGCAACGATTCGTTTGGGAAGAACGTTTTTCGTTAAAAACACATCAGGATCTGACATGTCAGTAAAAGAAATTGGAACATGTCACAATTTTGTCCCTGGAGCGGGTGGAGCTCCGCCAACATATGATTTGTTTAGCAGAACTACTACATTTCCTCCTTTTGTAATTAAAAACAACAAGTTTGTATATATTGTATATGAACTTAGATTAGCAACCGGAGTTTCAACCACAGGGTATAATTTTACAGCTGTGACTGACGGAACACCTGGCTTTGTATTGCCAGCAAACAACATGGGAATCGTTAACTGCCCTTTTGCTACGATCGACAAACTAGGAGTTACGATCAATGACGTTTTTGCCTCAGGTCATGCTATGTTTGAGCCCTTAGCCTCTCAAACATATTATTTGCATAAACAAACAGCAGCTTCTACTTCAACTAATCCCACGTATTTTACAGCAAAACGTGCTGCTTTTGAAGCAGATGTTAGAATCGCAACAAATGCAGCAGGAGCAGCAAGCCCAACATTTGCTCCTTGGGGCGGAAGTGCAACATCAAATCCTCTTATATTAGAAGATGTTTATCAAAACGATTTTCGTCTAGCGAGGCATATTATAGTGTCTCCTACCGGAAGCACAGAAAACATACATGGGTTTTTATTGACAAACAGCACTGCAGCAGCAGCAAGCTTACATCAAACCGGCATACACTGCATGTTTAATACTGCATGGGTCAGACCAACATCTTCGTTCTTCAAACTTTATTTCGAACATAGATGGGCTAGAGTTTAAGTTTTTTTAAAAAAAATTGTACATGAAAAATCTCACAAACCTATTGACAATGTTTGATTGTCAACTTCCGACGGGCATACCAATCCCTCAGCTTGAATGTTTTTCTGTTTTTACCGACAATACTATAATCTATGCTATAGATCCTTTTAGTAAAAGTGCTTATATTTCATTTGTTACTTTTTTGTATAATCTAGATCCTTCGTTCGTTAGTTTCGATGCTTTGAGTAACGGAGAAGGGTATATTTTTTCAGGAGGAGATATTGCAACGCCTCCTCCTTACGCATTATATGATACAGCTAGCGAAACTATCCCTTCTTCAAAACAACTTACGGGATTTTTCGAAATAGCTGAATACAAAAATAATAGTTCTACAAATATTTCAGATAACCCAGGAATTACTCAATTTGAGTTAATATATAAATGCGTAAATGATTCATATGATGCTTGGGTCTATGAACTCTATCTGCTTGAAGTAGATTTGGGCATACCTTTTAATAGTTTTAATACATTTGACCCTGGTGTTACTTATTTAATTCTTCATAAAATGCAGCAACCAGTAGTTCCGTATTTATTTTATGATAACGGAGCTAATTCAGTCACCCCTACTCCAACCGTTACCCAGACTCCTTCTAACACTCAGACACCAACTCCTTCTAACACTCAGACTGTTACTCCGACAAATACAATAGATCCCACACCAACGTTAACGGTAACTACTAGTGAAACTCCAACCCAGACTCCTTCTAACACTCAGACACCAACTCCTTCTAACACTCAGACGCCAACTCCTTCTAATACTCAGACTGTTACTCCTTCTAATAGTTTAACACCAACTCCTTCTAATACTCAGACTGTTACTCCCTCCAACGAACCAACCCAGACTCCTTCTAACACTCAGACGCCAACTCCTTCTAATACTCAGACTGTTACTCCTTCTAATAGTTTAACACCAACTCCTTCTAATACTCAGACTGTTACTCCCTCCACCCCTGTTCCTTTTTATTCGATAAACATTCGCAATTTAACAGATCTTGCTTCTAATTCTATTGATGAAGGATTACCTGGAGTATTTTGGCTGTCTGGTTTTAATATTTCTCAGTCGCAAATATCATATACTATTACTGGAATTTCGCAAGAAGACATCAATATACCTTTAACTGGTATTTTTGAGTCTACGGGTTCTATAGGAAATTATTGGGAGTCTGCAACTGTTGATTTTACTATATTATCCGATTTCGTTACAAACGAGGTAGAAAGGTTAATTGTCACGTTAGACGGCATTACTCCGACCGTTTCCGCCGAATTAATTATCAACGACGTTTTACCTACTCCTACTCCTACAGTAACTCCAACAGAAACTCCAACAGAAACTCCAACGCCTACGCCTACCCCTACTCCTTCTGAAACCCCTTCTGAAACTCCAACTGTAACTCCTACTTCTTCTCAAACCCCAACAAACACGCAAACCTCTACACAGACACAAACACCTACTCCTTCAATTACTCCTTCTAGCACTCCAATTGATTACGGCATCGTAGTTTCTCCACAACTTTCGACTGTTGGATTGATGGGAGCAACATATTTTGCGGTAGGAGAACCTTCAACCATCACTTTTACGATAACTTCTACCAGAAATCCAGAAACTCCAGTTAACATTGAGTATAACATAACCGGTGTTGATTTGGCTGATTTTATTCCAGGAACTGATTTTACAGGAACTTTAAATTATCCTTTAGAAAAATTTGCTACGTTCCATGTAGTAGCTGATGCTAGAACTGAGGGAAATCAGCTAATGACATTAACAATAGTTAATGGACCAACTAATGCGATAGGTAAAAAAGGAGAAATGTATATAGTAGATACATCTCAATCTCCTCCAGCTTATACTTTGTTTTTGTCTGGAAACGGATCAACTACCGGATTTGTTAACGAAGGATCGACTGTAACGTTTGCTCTAGAAACCAGAGGAGCTTATAACGGAACACCAATTTTTTATCAAGTAACTGGAATTAACGAGGAAGACATAATTATTGGAGAATCTTCTCCTTTAAGTGGTTATTTTGTTATTAACAGTATTATAACTACAGATACTACAGAGTTTCCTGATCCTTTGCCTGTAGATTATGCTTTTATTAAATTTGTTTTAAAAGAAGACATTTCAGCAAATGAAGGTGATGAAACGCTCGTGGTAACATTGTCGAGTCATATAGATCCAATTAGAGGTTTAGTTTCAAGTACTGATGGAATGAATGCTGGTGTTTTAATTAAAGACACTTCAGTAACTCCAACACCTACTCCAACTTGTACTCAAACACAAACTCCATCTAATACTCAAACACAAACTCCATCTAATACTCAAACACAAACTCCATCTAATACTCAAACACAAACTCCATCTAATACTCAAACTCCCACGCCTTCTTATACACCAACTCAAACTCCGTCTAACTCACAACCTTCTACTCCAACTCCAACTCCAACTCCGTCTCCAAGCCCAGAAATAAGTCCGTATCTTTTTAGATACGGAGGAATTGGAGCTGCTATGTTATTAGAAGCAAACACAAACGATTTTTGCGTAAATCTTTTGACTGGCACTAACATTTTAACTGGCTCAGAAATGCCATATGAAATTTTAGGGTTCAATGGATCCACAACTTATTCTATTGATAATCCTTCGTGGTTGCCTCTCACAGGCAGTTTTGTTGTTGGATTTGATTCATCTGTTAGTTCGGATGTGATTTTGTCGAATGAAGCGGATGCCATAAGCTTCCAGCTTTCAGCTAATACGCCAGGGAATTACTATTTGATATTACATTTAACTACTAACGATCCAGTAGGAACGGAAATACCATACACATTTCTTCCGTATGATCCTTCTACATCACTTCCGTCTTCTCCCGCTCCTTCTCTCATGCTAGCAACTAATGCTGCAGCAAATCTTGTAACGTTCGTAGATCCTCAGCTAAATGAGTTTACCTCAAATAATCCTGGCCAAATAATTGATGCAAGCAATTGTTCTTCCTTAATTTCTTTAAATGCTGAGTACTGTACTCACGTAGAGGTTGTTGGCTGCACGAGTTTAAATGAATTAAATTGTTCCTTTATGGGCAACAAAGAACCATCAACATTAAATGTTTCTGGATTAGAATCATTAACAACTTTGAATTGTTCGTATTCGTATAACATAAATTCAATCAACACAACAAATTGCTCTTCGCTGCAGAATTTATTGCTTCCAGGTACATCAGTAACTTCTCTGATATTAGCAGATTGCAACGATATACGTTATATTAACGTAGACTCATCAGCTAACATCAGTACGGTTAATTTATCAAATAAACTTTTATTAACAAGAGCTTCGATGAGCCATTGTGTTAGTCTTACATCAATTAACGTTTCTGGCTGTTGCTCTCTTACCGGTATACAATGTAGCTTTAATCCAAATTTAGTAGAATTAAATGCATCACAATGTTTTGCTCTCACTGTTTTTGATTTCAACCAATGCTGTTCTCTTGTTAATATTAATTTGGAAAATTGTAATCTAAACACAGAACAAGTAGACTTTGTATTGAACGCCTTGTGTTCGGACAACGGAACACTAAACATCAAAGGTAATTCAGAACCTTCTTTACTTGCTTACGACTCAATCATCTCAAAAGGATGGACAATTCACAAATAATATGAATAACGTTTTTTATGCTTTTGTAGGACCGAGAGGTAGAATCAACAAAGTTTTTACTGAAGTTCAACCTTCAGCTGAAATACCAAAGGGAATTACTCAAATTCAACTAACAGAAAATGAATTTAATACTGTTAAAACTCTCAACATGTCTAATAAACACGCTGTTTGGAAAAATGGGTCGGTTGCGGAATTTCAACAACCAACTATAAAACCATAATGTGTATTTGGCTGTGAGTTGCAATGAAAACCATTCATTTTGTATCCGGACTGCCTAGATCTTGTTCTACTCTTCTCTGCAACTTACTAGCTCAAAATCCTAAATTTCATTCAAGCTCTTCTTCCGGTTTAATCGATTTAATTTATCCAGCAAGAAAAAATTTAGTGGACTGCTTAGAGTTCAAATCTATGAATCCTGCAGATTCTGAAGCTATGTTTCTAGATTGGGCAAGAGGTGGAATATTGAACGCTTATAATTCTTTAACTAATAGACCTACGGTTTTTGATAAAGGTAGATCTTGGCTTGGATATTTAGATTTATTATTTCAACTATTTCCTGAAGCAAAAGTAATTGTTACGGTTAGAGATATTCGTGGAATTTTGACTTCAATAGAAAAAAAAAGAAAGTCTCACCCAGCCTATTTTATAGGAGAAGAAGCTAATCAACTTCATTACACCACAATTGAAAAGAGAGTACAATCTTGGCTTTCGACCCCAATTCTTGGAATTCCCATTGAAAGACTTCGTGATGCAACAAATTCGTTCAAACACAAACTTTGTTTTGTTCACGCAGAAGAACTAACAACAAAGCCAGAAAATGTTATGAAAAATATATATTCTTATTTAGAGGAAGAGTATTATTCTCATGATTTTAATAATATCGAGCAATACACAAAAGAACACGATGGAGTATGGTGGCCCATTGGGGATCATTCTATTAAAAAAAACATAATGCAAATTCAAACAAATTGGGATGAAATATTAGGAAAAGAGTTGTCTGACATATTATCAGTTAAATTTGATTGGGTTAATCATTTATAAGTTTAATTGGGTTAAATAATTAAACTCAAGCACATGATTAGCGATCGCACAAAAAAACTTAGGAATACAACATTTCTTAGCGGCAAACAAGATTTTCCTATACCAAGCAGAACATGCACTCCTACAACAACCCAAACGTCGACTCAAACGCCCACAAATACTGTAACGTGCTCTCAAACTCCAACAAATACAATCACTCAAACCAAAACACCAACACAAACTCCTACTATTACAAAAACAAAAACTCCAACTCCTACTTATACTCCAACTAAAACGCCAACTTCTACTACTACACAGACGTCAACACAAACCAAAACTCCAACAAAAACTCCCTTTCCTACTTCATCTCCGACGGTTACTCCTACAACATCTCCATGCATATCAGGTCCGAATTGTGTGGTGCATGCATCAGATGCAATATTTCTTTGTTATGATTGTTATCCACTAAAAAAACTACATCCTTCATACGACGACTTAACAGGACCTGGAAATTACTCATCGATGGGTTTAGCTTTTCCTAAAGCTAACTCCGGTTCGTTAGATAACGTTGCTATAGGACCTGGTGCTCAGGTTATAGTATATTCTTCTAGTAATTTTACTGGAACAGTGTTATTTTCTGGAATAGGACCATTAGTATTAACAAACAGCAGACACAACACCGGCAGTTATGCAGCATGTCATGTCGGAACTTATCCAGATTCTGATATACAAAACATGTTTCCGCTTTCTTCTCGAATTTGGGTAGATCTTCAACCTTGGAAGTCTGGTTCCATCAGCATTAATTGTTGTGGTGTCGTAATTCCTACTCCAACTCCAACTCCAACTCTATTGTTAGGCAATTGTGTAACACCATTCGATACATCAAAGGTGTTTTGGGGCACTATCGATGCAGCTGGTTCTCCCAATCAAACTATAAGCGTTCCAGCTGGAGTATTAGGAGCAAGTGCTCAAACTATAAATATTACATTAAATTCTCCTACATCAAATGATACGACTACAAATTCATTTTATGATTATACTAGAATTCCTTGTGCTTTTAAAAACGCGGACGGAACTGCTGCGGCAACTAATTGGGATGGAGCTAAAACATGGACCTTCTCTCAGCCAATAACAAATCCCGCTTTAGCTATTTATTCTCTTGGTAATCCAGGAGCAAGGTTGTCTTTGACTACTTCTGCGAATTCGTGGAAAATTTTATGCAATGCTGACTCTCAAGGAAGCAGATTGTGTATCAGTCAAGACGGGACAACGGTTCAAGGACAAGAAGGATACGGAATTATTGTATTTCCTGGTACATACAATTCAATTACTATTACTTCAAATCTGTCTGAATATTGGACAAATTATGCTTGGGGAGCAGTTAGCACCACTCTTTTAAACGACACAACTTGCGAAGAATGTGCTTCGGCTCCTACTTCTACTCCAACGCCAACTAACACAAAGCTTTCTGTTTCTGTTACACCAACCACGACTCCTACAACTACTCCAACAAAAACGTTTAATCCGAACGCATTCCAACAATTGTTTATCAACTATAACAATTCCGGTAAAGATGTGTACAGAACAACAGGATATCCAATTTCAGCTATTATTTCAGGATATTCTCATCCTTTAACATATGGCAGTAATGAATATAAGGTATTTAATAATACACTAAGCGCTTTAGATTTTTGGAGCTTAGCTCTTTCAGGAAGTAGTTTTACTACAAGAACCGCTGGTCCCACCATTTATGACGGATCATCATTTGTTTCTAATCCGCTTGCAAATATTTCACATCGAGGATTGTTGATACATATTACTTCTTATTCCGCATCAGACGGGTTGCTTGGTTTTGCAAGTCCAGCTTATGTAAGAACCGATGTAGGAACTCGTTCTTTCTTAGTACCTCATGAAGGATACATGAAATTAAATTTAAATTATATTTCAACTGTCAATTTATTACCAACGCTCATACCTAGCAGAAGCGAAAATTGGTATGTAATAGTTCATGAGATTGCACACGCTTTAGGAATAGGAACGATGTGGCATAATTCCAACAATCGCTCATTTATTGTTGGAGCTGGAGACACATCAAGTACGAGCTTAAATTTGGGAGTATCAGCAAACTTTTTTTATAGTTTATCTAATGTTGGAGGTACAAGACTAGCAAACCACGTCGGTGGACCAACCCTTATTGGATCAGCGAGTGCTTTTATGGGAGACGCGAGGTTTTCGAATGCATTTAATAGTTTTCATGCAGTATCTCCTGCTTCAAAAGCTGTGCAATTTTATAATTTAGCTTATAATTTAGCTCTCACAGCAATTCCGGTTGAGAATGGAAGAGGGTTTGGTTCAATTGGAGTGCATTGGGACGAAGGACATTCTACAGCTGACTATGGTTCAGATGATCGTTTGTATTATGGTACTTCAATTCCTTGTATGCAAGATGAATTGATGACACCTCAATCAGAAGGTAATTTTGACATGCCGATATCAAAAGTTTCATTTGGAGCACTCGAAGATTTAGGATATGCTGTAAATTACAGCATGGCAGACAATTTTGAACCTCTCGTTTATAACATAAACTATAGTGGAGACAGCAACAATCCTCTAATTGTTGATTTTTATAATTTTACTTTAAACACACAAGGAGTGTACGGTGAAACTGATTTAATTTCAGGTAAACCAATTTATTTAAGAAAAGGAAATATATATACTTTTAAAATTACTTCTACTGTTGCTGTAAAAATAACAAATTCAGCTGATGGGTCTACTCTTGTAACAAACGGAGTAACTAATAATAATATAACATCAGGATCCATTATTTATTCTGTTCCTGCTTCCTTATCTTCTCCAACTATTCATTGGCTTTTTGCAGAAAATCCTCAAGCAAAAGCAAAGATAATAATTTTTTAATTTAAATATGACTCCAACCAATATTACAAACAAAACAGAGGCTTACGATTATCTTTTTTATGTTTATAAACAAGAAGCTGAATTTAAACCAGATCTATATGATCAAGCAAAATTATTTTTTACGGAGTTGGAATTAAAAGAATTGTACTTAGGACCAGACATTATTTTTAACGACTGTTTTCCTTGTCACTGCAAGCATATACATTAAGACACTGGGCTTGTTGCTGGAGATACAGCTTGTGCTGTTGAAGGCGTTTCAACTTCAGGTCCAGCAGAACTACTTGCTGTGTCAGTAGAGGATGTTTGAGTAGGTTCGTTTGTTTGTCCGCCAAAATCAGGTACTTCACCTTCTCCTGGAGCTTCTTTACCAAATTCGGGTATTTCCGGAGAAGCTCCTCCTCCGCCAGACATCATATCTGATGCTCCTCCAGTAGTGCTGTCTGTAATCTCTTGTTGGCTAGCAGCCAGTTCTCTGAAGTTTGGACCACTAGCTTTAATTTGTTCGAGCTCCCAGGTTAGTGCTGCATCTCTTCTCATCCACTCTCTGTTCTCTTTCATTTCTTCAGCAGACATATCTAAATAGTATTTTTGTGCATAAGATTTAGAAATAAACTCACCTTGAGTTGCAGAATTATAATTTTCAAATTTTAAGGCAAGAAGCTGTTGGTTGCGCATCGTCATGAAAGACGTTGGCTCGTTAAATTTAATTCTGAAAGACTGTTCTTTCAAATTATATTCATCCCACAAACCTTTGAGTTTGAGATGAGTAATAAACGTTTGTTTTATGCCTGAAGCAACTTGAGCTTGAAGTCGAATTATAAATCTTGCAAATCTTAATTCATCTCTAGTTATTTCTGCTCCATCTTTAAAAACATCACCTGCAGTTAAAAATCTAGAAATTGGAACCTTTAGAGTTTTATATAATTTTGTTAAAAAATAATCTAAGTCTTTTATTTCATTAAGAGGATTGGATGAAGGTAGTGTGTTTACTTCAGTTCCCTTTCCAGAAGCATCAACTGGAAACCAATACGCATCCAACATGGATTGTGGATCATATACATTAGCAACTTGCTTTTCAGTACCGTTATAAGTTTTTTTTGACCAAAACTTCATCATGAGACCTTTAATGTATGCTTCAGCTCTTGGTGGAGGCATATTGCCTGTATAGACTTTGAACTGTAATCTTTCTGGTGCTCGAACTAAACGGTAAACCACAACCGCATCTTCTATCAGCGTCAATTGTCTATATGCTCTTTTACTATTTTCTATAAACGGAATTCGTATTGTTCTAAATTCATTCCACAAATTAGAATGCATATAACTCACTTGAGCTTTTTGTAAGAACAAAAGCTCTTCTTGATCTTCTCTATTTATAGACTCAGTAGGACCAACGATTGGTTTTCTGAGTAAAAACCCTTTCAATAATTCGTTTTGTACGTTGTGATAAACGGGATTAATCAACTCAGAAGGAATCGACATGACTCCTATTATGCCCAATCTCTTTTTTTCTTGATGAATTATGTTTTCAAAAAACACTTCTCCTTCTACAAGGAGCTGACGAAACAATTCCCATCCTTTATTTTCAAGGTCGAATATTTGAATAAACGAAAAAAACTCTTTAATAATCGAATCTTGAACCGTTTTTGAGTAAGTGTTTTGAATGTCAATTTTAACAACTTCTTGTTTTTCGTTTAATACAATACATTCATCGCAAATTTCATCTAAGCAGTCAGCTAGTTCAGCATAAGCAGCCATTTTTCTATAGTCCATCAGCCTATTGCTTTTATCTTTGTCTATTTGTGCATATATAAAAGCTTGGTAGTCTTTATTAAAAGAGAAACTTCCTGGAGTTCCCGTGCCATAGTTGTCTTTACCTCCAAAATCATCTCCTATAAAAACGGATTGTTTTTGAAGCATTTCTTCTCTATTCGAAGACTGATGTTTAAAGTCGTAAAATTTTGGATTATTATTAATAAGCGAATCGATAATTTGAAGAGAAAACGGTAATCGATTTAAAACTGCACTCATTAAGCTCGTTTGTGGATAAGGAGAAGGTTTTGTTCCTCCCGTCGAGTTTCCAGGAACCGAAGCGTTATATGTATATGGTCGATAGATCACAAGTTTTAATTATTTGGTTTTGGTAATAAATCACTTTACAACAACAAAATGATTTGTAAACTCACTTTTTTTAATTACTTCATAACTTTGTTCAAAATTTGTTAAAGAAAATGTTCCAATTACATCTCCGCTTTCTAAAGCAATAATGTTTTTTTTACTGTCGAATATAGTTGCAGGGCTTCCTTCGTAAATAATTCCATTAAATAGTGTTTTTCGATAAGCATACTCTTTAACTGTTCCTAATCCTTTGATTGGACACTCATGTTCAAACAAGTGTTCGAATTCATGAAGCTTCAGTACACGTTGATGTTTTGTTGATGTCTCTTGAACAAGCCAATAATCTTTACTAACCTGTTCTTGAAATCCGTTGATAGTAACAGTTTCTCCTTCATTTAATAATCTCGCAAAAACGGTTGATGTTTTTTTGAATTGTTTAATAAGCGTTGTGTTTTTTCTTATTTCGCATAATATATTATGTGTAGTCTTTTCTATTGTGTTTTTTTCGACCTTTATATATAATGTTTGAAACTCATCCCACTCTTTACTTTGTTTTGTCATGATTCAATTATTTAATAAAAAGACCTCTAATAAGAAATCAAACAACTCACTTGAAATATTACCGCGCTCGTTTTTTGTGTGGACATCGATTCGAGCAGGAGATGGTATGCTTTTTTTTGAAGAGTATGACGATTATTATAAATTTTTATATTTTCCTGGAAACGATTTTTTTTGTCTAACCAAACAAGATTTCAATCAGTACGTTAGCCAAGAAATATTAGTTTTTGTTGAATGTATGCCTCAAGATATTTTTGATGAAACGATAAAATATTCGTTGTCTTGTCTTCAAAAAGCAGAGTAGATTACGTTTCGTATGAAAACTAAATATAAAAATAAAGAATCAAACAATGTATCTATTGAAAGAATGTCCGTATATGAAATGTGTAGATGGGCCTCTTTGAAAGAAGCAGTTGATATTATTGCAGACAAGTGTGAAGATCGCAAGGTAGATTTTGAAACATTTGATCTAAAACCATTAGATATTTTAAAATTTGTGGACACAATGACAGATGATCTATATAATAAAGTTCTAGCACAGACTCCAATACATGAACAAAACTGAATTTAAAATTTTAACAATCTCCTTAGTTCTTACTTTTGCTTTATCTGCAATAATAGGAGTTGCTGGAAGTTTTATAATTGGCTCGTTTTGGGCATGGTTCTGCTTGTCTTTTTTTGCACAAGTTATAATATTTGCTATAGCTAATTCGTTTACTATCAATAAGCTTTCTCTCGAGCAAGAAAAAGCAAACGCAATAGCACTTGAACAATTTTCAAAATTTAGCATTAAAATATCATGCGCATATTGTAATCAATATGCTTTGGTTCCTATTCAGCTAAATCAAAAAAACACGTTTAAATGCGAAAATTGCAATCAAGTAAATGGAATTTCCATGCAATTTACTTCAACAACAATAACAACACCAATCGAATCAGTTACTGTCCCAATAGACAGCGGAAATTCATTTGAATTTAAAGTTTCTAGATAATTAAACACGTGGAAAATTTTCAAAATTTTGTAAACTTAAATATTAATTCTATTCTTCCAGAGCCTAAGCCTATTAAACATTTAAGCTATCCTTTGGAAACAATTGATGAAGATTTAGCTAGAATTTATTGCTCAATTGATACTCTACTTACAAAAGTGAAAATTGCTCAAAAAAATCCAACGAACGAATCTCCAGCATACACTAAGCTATTGAAAAACGTAGAATATAAAGTTGCAAGCTGCAGAGATTTAATCAAACAGATAAATCAGCAAATTCAAAAAATTTAATTTTTTTTTTTAATAATTCGTTGAAAAAAAAAATCTTTTAGTTTAAATTACAAAGAATGATTTCACCAACAATTTATATAGTCAAACAAGAACAAGTAGGAAGTCAAGATTTGCAGGAATTTCTTAGAAAACAAATTAAGCTTCAATTTGAAGGAAAAGAATATTACATATCTAAAGAAGAAATAATCGAAAAGCCGACACATTATTCAAAAACTCCGAGAAAACTCAGAGGATTTCTTATTAACGAAAACAACACAAAAGGCCATTCGATTTGGTTTGACGTAACAGACATTAAAACTGTTCAATGGGTAGCTTAATCTTATGAGTAACGATTTTATTGAAAAAGCATCAGCTGCATTAAAAGAGGCAGCAAAAACAATGCATGAGCGAGGCGGCGAATATGCTGATACGTGGGGAAAAGACGGGTGCTGGCATCTAACCAAGTCCATTATTAAAAAATATACAGAAAAAGAACTTGATAACGAATCCGTAAAAGCTATTGCGTTAGCTTCTTTTATAGATCAAAAGTATTCTCGATTTGCTGGAGGTTATAAACACGATACAGCACTAGACTTAATTCCTTATTTGGGAGCACTTTCAGAAACAATTAAACAACAACAATAAATAACACACTACATTATGTCAACCATATTCATACAAATAGCTTCTTATAGAGATCCTCAACTTGTTCCAACACTTAAAGATTGCATTGCTAAAGCCAAATATCCAAAAAATTTGAGATTTTGTATTGCATGGCAACACGATGAAACGGAAAATTTAGACGAATTTAAAAACGACAAAAGATTCAATATTCTTGATATTCCGTTTGAACAATCTAAAGGAGCATGCTGGGCCAGAAATCAAATCCAACAGCATTATAAAAATGAGACATATACTCTACAGCTTGATAGCCATCATAGATTTGTTCAAGACTGGGATGAAGAGTGCATTAACATGATCAAGCAATTACAGGACGATGGTCATAAAAAACCTTTACTAACTTCATACATTCCAAGTTTTGATCCAGATAACGATCCAGGAGCAAGAGTTGACGTTCCTTGGAAAATGAATTTCGATCGCTTTATTCCAGAAGGTGCTGTATTTTTCTTGCCAGCTTCGATTGACAATTTCCGAGAGTTGCAAAAACCAATTCCTGCTAGATTTTATTCTGCTCACTTTGCTTTCACGTTAGGACAATTCTGTAAAGAAGTTCCTCACGATCCTGAATATTATTTTCATGGAGAAGAAATTTCTATAGCAGTTAGAGCTTTCACGTGGGGATATGATTTATTCCATCCGCACAAAATTGTCGCATGGCATGAATATACCAGAAAAGGTAGAACTAAACAATGGGACGATGACAAACAATGGGTTGCCAGAAACGATGCCTGTCATCTTAAAAATAGAAAATTGTTTGAAATGGATGGTGAAAAAAGAGATGTTGATTTTGGAGTCTATGGATTTGGTAAAGTAAGAACTTTAGATCAATACGAAAGATATTCAGGTCTTTGTTTTAAAAGAAGAGCCATTCAAAAGTATACTTTAGATAATAACATTGCTCCGAATCCTCAATATTCAAACGAAGAAGAATATCGAAACTCTTTCTTATCAATATTTAAACACTGTATTGATATTGGATATGACCGCGTTCCTGAAAAAGATTATGATTTTTGGTGTGTTGCTTTTCACGGAGAAAACGACGAGACTTTATACAGAAAAGATGCAGATCAAGAAGAAATCAGCAGAATGATGAATGATCCAGACAAATATTGTAAAGTTTGGAGAGAATTTAATGCAGAAGTCAAACCCAAATATTGGGTAGTATGGCCGTTCTCTAAGAGCAAAGGTTGGGGAGAAAGAATGACAGGTAACTTATAAAATGGAAAAAAAGTTTTTTGTAGTTTCTTTACCAAGAACCGGAACATCGTCGATAACAAAAATGGCTTTAACGTGTGGGTTAAAGCCTCGACATGCTCCACATTCTCTGTGGAAAAGGTTTGCTACAGATCACAATTTTTTGTCAGATACTCCAATATACTGTCCTTTTGCTATAAACGAATTTTGCCAAAACGAAAAACTAAACTGTCATTTTATTTACATAGATAGAGAGTGGGAAGATCTGTTCCAATCATGGAAAAACTCTAAATTGTTTGCGAACTACGAAAGTATGAAAAAAAACTATTTAGATCCAAACTATAATAAACCAATTCCATATGATTTTATTGCATATCAATCAGCATTTAATGGAGATTTGTTGAACGAGCAAAATTACGCAAGCTTGTTTGAAACGCACAAAACCACAGTATTTGATATAATCAAGGCTCACAATAAACCGTTGCTTGTTTATAGTTTTAACCAAGGATGGGAGCCTTTTTGCAACTTTATCGAGAAAGATGTTCCTAGTGATATTTTACCACATTTAAATAAAGGTAAAATGCTAGACAAAATTGTTTGATTTATTATTTAAATAAATAAACAGCAAATGAACACAATTATCGTACACACTCCTCAAAACGAAGCCAGCAGAACTTATAGATATTATAATTATTTTTGGGAAGATTTTATAAAATTGTTGGAAACAAAATTTTTTGTAAAACAAGACACGTATTATGAATACGCTAATATGAAATCTTACTCTGTTAAGCTACTGAATGACGTGTCTTGTAGCGAACTGCTAGAGTGTGAAATGATAATAGAAAACGAACAAACAAAACAGTTTGTTATAATGTCCGTTTCTGATTGTTTAACCGGAGCTATTTTAAACCACCAATCAAATGAGCTATGCCAAAAAGTTTTAGTTGCTCAATTTGATGAACAAAACATACTTGCTCACTTATTAAACAAAAATAATATTTCAAAGTATTCTCCTTGGATTTACTTTCCTTCAAATAAATTCGACCTAGATGCTTTTTATCAAGCACGTAAAAGTAAAACTGATTTGATAGACAAGTTTTGTTTTTGGGGAACTTCTTTAGAAGATCGTGCTATTTTAAGTCATTTTAACTCTGAAGTGTTTGACGGAGGACGTCCTATAGGAGATTTTAATACATATGCATCTGTGTTGACACAATATAAAGTCGCATTATCTATAGCAGGCAGAGGAGAGTTTTGTTACAGAGATATCGAAAATTTTGGGATGGGAGTGCCGATTATAAGATTTGAATATAAAAATAAAATGGCAAAACCTTTAATTCCAAATTTTCACTATATAAGCGCTGGTGCTCCAGAGGATCTTATATATGATAGAATGGGTCAAAAGCATCACGCGGAAATGATAGAACACAGATTCAATCAAGTAAAAGACGACAAAGATTTTTTAAAATTTATTTCAGAAAACGCTAGACAGTATTACATAGATAATCTAAATACAGACAGCAGCGTACAATTAACATACAATCTTTTACAACTACATGAGTGGGAATAATACAGCATTCGTAACTTGTCTTTACAGCAATCTACACGGAACTCCTTTGGGAGGAAGAAGTGCCAGACGTCATCATTATCTGCAATCATTGAAAACTTTGTTAAATACAAATTGCGATTTTATTGTCTATGCTTCGGAAGAAGATACTGAACAAATACAACAAACTGAAGGATTATGCAATAATCCAAAACTTAAAGTTATTACAGAAGATATTTTTCAACATCCAGATCTTCCGTTTTTTCAAAAAAAGAAAAAAGATCTTAATATTGTAAACGACGATCGTTGTTATGAAATCATGCATAGTAAAGCTCGTTGGTTGAGTAATCATGCTAATGATGGTTACGATTTTATATATTGGATTGATTGCGGTCTTTCTTATGGATCTTTGTTTCCTGGAAAATACAGAAGTGGAGCCGGATTTGCACATTGGTTTAGCTGTTCATTATTCAATGAAACGATGGTTAGCAATTTAAATAAATCAGCGAACAATCTAATCTTACTAGTAGCAGATCAAAAAAACAACTGCATGGGACCTTTCCCGAACGATTTGCTATTTGATTCTGTTATTGAACATAAAAGCAGAGATTATGTAGTTGGAGGTCTTTTTGGAGGAAAGTCATCAGATGTACTGCATTTTTGCGAGTCTTACTTTGCTATTCTTAATAAAATGAAGAATTTAGATGTTCTTCAATCCGAAGAATTATTGTTAACCGCTTTATATTTGCAAACTCCTCAAAAGTTTTCGCCTCTTATCTTTACTTCATGGCATCCAGAAGATAGTGACATGGCTATATATAATAAACCAGATGATGTAAGCTTTTACAAAATTTTCGAAAAATTAAACAATTAAACAAATAAAAAATCATTTATGACAACAACAATTACAGGCGTTACCAGTTATAAAGGTATAATGCTTCAACAACACGAAAATATATTTAAAGTTTTAGGAGACTTTCTTAAAGAAATTAAGCCCAAGCGAATTTTAGAAATTGGAACAGGAACAGGAGCATTAACTCTTTTTATAAGAGATTTTCTTGATGAAAACGGACTTTCTGAGACAGAAATAAGAACATTCGACGTTAACGACAACACAGAGGTTCACGATAGATTGAGAAATATGACTAACGTTATTGTGTCGAAAGAAAATTTGTTTGCTGGAGGAAATGACTTTACTCTATTAAGATACGATTTAATCGAATCTTATATTAAACTAGAAGGTACGACTTTAGTGCTTTGCGATGGAGGTTGTAAAATAAAAGAATTTAATCAAATAGCTCCTCTTATAAAGGTTGGAGATTTTATTATGGCTCACGACTATGCTGACACACGAGAAAATTTTGATAACAAAATTTACGATAAAATTTGGAACTGGAGAGAAATAGGAGATGAAGATATCGAAGAAGCAGTTCAAAAAAATAATTTAGTACCATATAATAAAGAAAATTTCGATTCGGTTGTGTGGGTATGCAGAAAAAAACAATAAAGATTATGGACAATTTTTTCGACAAAGCGTTACATTATTTAGGAAAAACTTCTAAAGATAAGGTTTTTGTGTTAAATGTCGGCGCCATGGATGGAGTGACGTTTGATGAAATGATCGGTTATACAAATATGTATAACTTCAAAGGACTTTACGTAGAACCTATATCATATCTATTCGAAAGACTTAAACGCAATTTAAAAGAGCAAAACGGGAACAAGTTTGAAAACAGTGCAATTTCAAATTATGATGGAGAAATTGAAATGCTTTCTATTAAAAGAGAAGCAATAGATAATGGACTTATTCATAACTGTTTTTATGGAATGAGCGCTGTATATCCGCCTAAAAACGGGTTGGGATCCGAAGGAGATCGTGAAACTGTAGAAAAATACGGAGAGAAAGTTACTGTTCGTTGTGTAACGTTTGATACCTTGTTAAAGAAACACCAAATAGATAATTTCGATGTATTAAAAATCGATGCTGAAGGACACGACTACGAAATATTAAAACAAGTAAACTTAACAGATCATAACCTAAAAGTTGTAAGATTAGAATGGGATAGTTTATCAGTAGCCGAAAAAGAAGCAACTTTGCTTCAATTCGAAAAAGCTAATTTCGTACACGACTTTTCAGGACAAGACATTGTAGGCATATCAAAAGATTTCTATAATGAACTGAAAGGATTTCATGCAAATACAGACAACAATTCTCAACAGCCGAGTTGTACAGTAAAAGAACCAACAGCTCCATCTAAAACCACTGTTGTTACTGGACTCTGGAATATTAAAAGAGATTCTTTGCAAGAAGGTTGGAGTAGATCGTTCGATCATTATTTGGAAAAATTTGATCAACTATTAGACATCAAAGAAAACATGATTATCTTTGGTGACAGAGAGTTAGAATCTTTTGTGTTTCGGAAACGCACTCAGCAAAACACTCATTTTGTTGTCAGACCTTTAGAGTGGTTTAAAACAAACGATTATTACAACACAATACAAAAAATCAGACAAGACCCAAATTGGTTCAATCAAGCTGGTTGGTTGCACGAATCTACTCAAGCTAAGCTTGAAATGTATAATCCTTTAGTAATGTCTAAAGTATTTTTACTCAATGACGCAAAAATATTAGACAAATTTGACTCAGAGCATATGTATTGGGTAGACGCTGGATTGGCTAATACGGTACATCCTGGATATTTTACTCACGATTTAGTTCTCGATAAAATCTCAAAGCAAAACAAAGGAATAACGTTTGTTTGTTTTCCTTATGAAGCAAACAATGAAATTCACGGGTTTCGGTTTAACGACATATGTAAGTTAGCTGGAGATAACGTAAACAAAGTAGCTAGAGGAGGATTTTTTGGAGGTCCCAAAAAATGCATAGAACAGTTTAATTCACTTTACTATAATTTGCTTTTTCAAACGTTAGAATCCGGTTTAATGGGAACAGAAGAATCCTTATTTACTATTCTTCTTTACCAACATCCCGAACTATTTCAATATGCTGAAATACAAGATAACGGATTGATTTCTACATATTTTGAAAACGTTAAAAACGATTCAGTAACTTTAAAGAGAGAACGAATTAAAAACGGCTTAGGAAAGACGTCATCGAAACCATATACAGATAAAGCAGGTCTTTATGTGATTGGATTTAACAGTCCAAAACAATTTGAAACTCTTATTAATTCAATGAAGCTGTACGACAAAAATTTTCTTGATAAAACAACAAAATTTTTGCTTGATAATTCAACAGATGCTTCAACTTTTCCAAGATATCAAGAGTTGTGTAAAGAATATAATTTCGAACATATTAAAAAGGATAATTTGGGAATTTGTGGCGGAAGACAATTCATAGCAGAGCATTTTCAACAAACCGATTTAGAATATATGTTCTTTTTCGAAGATGATATGTTCTTTTATCCGCACGAAGGACAAGTTTGTAAAACTGGATTTAACAGATTTGTTGATAATCTTTACGACAAGACATTAAAGATTATGAATTTAGAAGAGTATGACTTTTTAAAAATCAGCTTTACTGAGTTCTATGGAACCAATTCTACTCAGTGGGCTTGGTATAATGTTCCGCAAGCTAAAAGAGAAGAGTATTGGCCAGAATACAATCAATTGCCAGTTCACGGAACTGACCCAAACTCACCTAAAACTGTTTTTAAAAATATTAAAACACACACAGGAGTTGCTTATGCTGATGGCGAAATATATTATTCAAATTGGCCACAAATTGTATCTAAGGAAGGAAACAAAAAAATGTTTTTAGATACAAAATGGGCACATCCGTACGAACAAACATGGATGTCGCATATGTTTCAAGAAACTAAGAGCGGAAGATTACACCCAGCTATATTGTTATTAACTCCAATTGAACATAATCGGTTTGATCATTATTCAGGAGACTTAAGAAAAGAAAGCTAATTCAATAACGCATATATTTTAAAGCAATAAGATAAATAATACAAACTTATGTTATTCATCTTATTGCTTGGAATTAGTGCGTTATTTGTAGCTGGTTGTGCAGCATACTTTTCAGTATTCGGCATTGCCTCTCTTTTTTCAGGAAGCTTTATTCAAGTTGCTATTATGGCTTCTTCTTTAGAGCTAGGAAAACTCGTTGCAACGTCATTTTTGTACAGATACTGGAAATCAACAAGGCTGTGGCTTAAAACGTATTTGATAGTAGCTATTTTGCTGTTGATGGGTATTACTTCTATAGGAGTGTTTGGTTATCTTTCTTCGGCATACCAAACAAACTCTACTAAATATTCGCAAGTAGATTCGCAAATTAAGCTACTTCAAGAACAAAAAACATCTTTGGATTCGGAAATTGAACAAAACAATCTAAGAATAGAGGTTTTAAATAAAGCCAGATTGGCTCAAGAGCAAAGATTGCCCAATATGTCTAGCACTTCAGCAAAACCTGTTTATGCTGACATAGAAAGAGCAGGAAAAGAAATATCAGAATTAAACACCAGATCTCAAAGTTTACAAGATCAAAAATTTAAAAAAGATCAAGAATTACTCACGTTACAAACAAACTTACATTCCGTTAAAGATATAGGAACGTTTAGTTTTGTTGCATCTGCTGTAAACAAACCACTTGATGTCGTCGTGATGTTGTTTATTTGTTTATTAATTCTCGTTTTTGATCCACTTGCTGTCTGTTTAATACTTGCTTACAATGTAGCTGTTACCGCACGAAAAAAAAATAAAGACGCGTTATTAGTGAACACTGTAAGTACAAAACAAGAACAAACAGCAACACCGACAAACAACTCTGATTTGCAATCTATAAAAGCAGACCTTTCAACATCTGTTGATTCTAAACACGAAGATATTGCAGTGCAAATTAAATCAAACGAACAACTAAACAATACACAACAAGATGTTACGGAAGAAGTTACTGTGTCAACAATTAAACCAAACAAAGGCAGTAAAAGTTTGGTTGGAGTAGGACATCTTATCCAAAAATAAAAGATTTTACGAAGCGCAGCAAAACGCATCACATAAAATATCCTCTACTGTTTTGCTTTGAGTTTCTGTTTCTGTAAAAGGTGCATAATAGTCACCGTAAGGATCATCGATGTTGTTTGCTGATGGAACTGATGCAGCATTAGTAATACTAATAACATCTTGTTTGGCGTGAGGCATTTTTCGTTCAATTTCTCCTAAAATTACTAATAAAAGATGATGATATGAAATATTTTTTTTTGCAGCTTCAATAAATTCATGAATATCAGCTTTTGTAAATTTTTGAGCAAGACGTTCAAACGGATTATCATAATGCCCAAAAACTAGCAAAGGTAAGTAGTTTACAGAAATTGCTGCACAGTCTTTAATTACTTGCGAAGCAGCTGGATTTATTATTTTTACCCCAGTAGAAGGCTCAACCATTGCTTTTTTTGCAGCGTTGACTAGTTTGGCTTGTTTTAGATTACTGTTTGATAATAGTATTTCAATAAATCTCATAAATGTATTTAGCTGTATATTTTTTAAAAACTTAATAAATATAAATATGTCCACAAATTTTAACCGTTTTCACAAGCAAATAGACAAGTACTCTAAAGAGTTCGCAGCATTTGAGCCATTTAAAGGAGACATTACAAAAGTTATTCCAATAGAAAGCCTTTACGAAAGAGAGGCAACTTCAGCCTTAATAAAAGAAATGATTGATGGAAATCAGTACAAAACAGCACACATGACGACAAAACACAAACTACAAGAAATCGGAATGAATGCTGAGCAAGAATTTTACATTTCAGCAGAAAAATCAAGTTTAACAACACCAGTTTTAATTCCATTATGAAAAAATTCGACATTATTTATGAGAATATAATTCAACGTATTAACGAAAGAAATTATAAAAATTCTACATTCAAAGATAATATACGTTCATTACTCAAAACATTAAAAGACAACGATTATATTACACAAGATACCGATATCGAGTTGAAAACGAATGAAATCTGGGAACAAGAAGGTAACGTCAAGACATTAAATTTAGATGAAACCGAAGACGCATTACCTGCAATGAGATTAAGACTTAAGCAAGATAGCGACTCGGAAAGCTTTAGTGTAACAGCAATTAAGCTAGCTGATCCTGAAAATCAAAAAGAATTTAAAAACGATTTTTTGGAAACAATATTTAAAGATGTAGTAGATTACATCAAAACGGCTAGTATTGAAACGCTTCAATCTTCGAACGTAATTAAAGAGTTGCCTCCAACGGAAGGACCAGCAGCACAACCTGGAGCAGAAGAGTCGGAACTTCCGACTCAAAAAAAAGGAACCGAAGACTTGATTAAGCAAACTGAAAAAGATTCAGAAGAGAACGAAGCTCCTTCCGAAGAAAAAAAAGAGCCTAGATTTAAAACATAATTTTTTTTATGGCTGATGACAACACAATAACATTAAAAAAAAGTCAAAGCCCTCAGACAATTTCCAGAACAAAGTATTTTTGGGAAGAAGTTTTATCCAAGCCTGCAAGCGCTCTACCCAAAGGAGCACAATGGTATGTAATATTTGATGGACTAGAGCAAATCGAATCAGCAATTAAACAAGCAACTTTGCGAGAACCGAATGCTTGGAATTTAGATGCTCAAAAAATTCTACTGACAAGATCATACCAAAACGCAGAAAATATAGGTTGTGTGTTTTGTCAAGCAATTGATCAGCCAGGAGAAGCGACAGCAGCTTCCGTTGAAGGTAATATTTCAGCAAATGGGTTAATTCGCTCATATGTTGGTCAAGGAAGAGCAGCATTTGAACCACTTAGAATGACGTTTTTGGACACCAACGTGTCATTTACTGACACGTTTTTAAGAGGTTGGGCTTTAGCTACAGCAAATTTTGGAATGATTGCTAGAAGCAAAAAATCAGATAAAAACTATAGAGTTTCTTCTGTATCTTGTTATAAGCTGGGTTATTATAGCCCAGACGAGCCAGTGTCTATTTTAAGCAAAATGACATTTTATGATGTATGTTGTATTTCCGTTTCAAGAGAAGAACTCAACTACAGCCAAAAAGATGTTATGCTACGAGAGGCTCAGTTTATCTATAACAATTATAAAATCGAATCTACTCCAAGCAGTGCTGGGTTTGCTGGAAATGCTGCTATTACAAATAGATATAGTTCTAAACCTTCAGAAAGATGGCAGCAGGAAGTTAGAAAAGCTGAACCGCTAAACAAATCAGGTCCTGAGGCTTCTTCTGGTAGCGTAAATGATAAAACCTCTACCGTTCCAAATAGCAAGCTACCAGGAGTTCTCGGAAGTATTTCTAACGGTTTTGGTAGAATTGGAGATACTGTTGAAAACGCATTTAAAGGACAGCTTGGTTCAGGAGCTCAATCTCGACCAAAATAGTTAGTTAAATGACAACACATGAAATTTTTGATACAAACTTGTACAGAAACCAATGTTCTGTGTGACGAGTTAAAAGTAAAGCATTATAAAGAATTACTGAAGTCTCTTTATGGAGACGAGCCGAACCCCGTAGTGTTTTTTGAAACTTTATGGGATATACTTTCTGATTTAACAAATAAAGATAAATCGTTTTTTAAACAAGTTAGTTTAATTGATTTGTTTTTATATATTATACAAATAAGAATAAATTCGCAAGGGGATGCTTGTAATTTGGTGTTAATGAGAGAAGGAAAAAAGAACAGTATTGAATTACGTTTAGATTTCTTAGTAGAAGAATTATTATTAGCTTACGCTCAACATGAAACATTAATTGCCTGTAATGAAAACACAGAGGTCTTGTTTGAATGTCCCAGCTCTCAAAAATTATTACAGTATGCTCCTCAAGAGTTTTTACGTTTTCTAAAGGGTGTTTTTGTTATAAAAAACCAAAAAAAGACGTTTGTTGAAATTAAAACTATTGATGAAGCCACTCAAATATTCAACAAGGTTCCGTTAACAACTTCTCTTGCTTTTGTTAAAGCATACGAGTCGTTTATTAACACAGCATCTAATATAAATTTTTTGACTCGTTACAATGTAGAAGATCAGCACATTTGTTTATTGCCTTCGACCGAATCTTTCATTTGGCTAATAAAATTGTTGTTTAACGAATCTCTAGACGGATTTTATAATAATATGTTTTATTTGTCGTATCTCGGTCATATGAATTCAAGATACTTAGAAAATTGCACTCCAGGTGAGTATATGTTATATGCTCAACTGTTAGAAAGTAATCTTGCTGCCGCTCAAAAAAATTCTAATGGTTTGAATTCAGAAGAGTTTCCACAAAACGAAGAGTTCGATTCTTGATATACTAAGATTTGTCACTAAATAAAAACATGGATGACAATGATAACATCAGCTTTGTTGATTTGCTTGATTTAGTCTCAAAAGAGCAAACATTTGAGCTCGTTTTGACGAATAACATTTCTGTAGCATGCAAACAATTGTCAACACAACAGCTTAAACGTTTTATAGAAACAATCGTTGATTCTCCATTAACACAAGCAGCTTTTAATTCAACAGCAACAAAAATCTTTAAAGAATGCGTTTGTGATATTACTGAGACTCAGTTTGATGCACTTACGATAATAGATAAATTAATCTTTATTTTAGAAACGAGAATTAGATCAATTTCTCCTAATTTGAGTGTTAATAAAGATGATCCTTCCTCCATAATTGAGCTCACAAAAGTGTTAGAAAACATCAAAAATGCTACAATCGAACACATTACGTTATTTTGTGATAAAACAATTACTCAAGATAAATTTACGCTAAGTTTTGGACCGCCTTTATTATTGGCAGAAGCTCAGCTAAATTCAGAAATCTATAGCACTCTGAAACCAAATTTAAACAACGAAGACGAGCTAAGAACGGTGCTGGGCGACATTTTTGTTAATGAAATTGCTAAATCACTCAAAAGCGTCAAAATTGATGGATCTGTTTTGGATTTTTCTACAACTACGTTTAGAGAAAGATTAAAAATACTAGAAAAACTTCCTGCGTCTCTTATTCAAGAAGTTGTTGAATATGTAGAAGCTTTTAAAAAGGTAACAGATTCGTGTTTGATTGTGGATGGGTATTCACTATCGATAAATGGCTCTTTGTTTTCAATAAGATGACATAAGTAGTTTGCAGAATGACTGCAACTACAAGACAAGATGCTGAAGAAGGGTTGACTGAAAAAGTAGCACAACTCTTATACGAAAAGCTTGATCTTAAACCAACCGCTTTCGTAGAATCTCTTGTAAAAAACATAGCAAAACAAGTAGTTGGAGATGTTCAAACAATCAAGCAAATAAATTCTCCAATTCCTCAAAAACAAATTAAACAAAACGATGGTTTTAATCAAGGCAAGCAAATCAGAACAGACGCAATTTCATACGCTCCAATATTTGGAGAAATCAATCTAAATGTACAAAAGTTAATTACTCAGATCCAACATTTAAACAAAAACACTTTCTCACAAACAATTCAACAAAACACAGAAGCTCATCCAGCACTTAAACTTACGTCTTCCGAAATTAGCACAACCGACAAACAACTATTTTCAACAGAAAACGTTGAAGGCATGTTGTCGAAACTTACGTCAAACCAACAAGGATTTATGCAAAAAACGTTTGAAGCAATCAAACAACTAATTGCAACAACATCAAAACCGGTTGTTCAAAATACTTCTATCATCGAGCAGACAAATATTCAACCCGTTTCTTTAGAATCAATTAAAACGGAAGCTCAAAAACACTTGAGTTCGGCAATCGACGTGGGAACAATCAATATACAAGATACTTTACTAAAAATTTATAATTTATTACTCAAAAAGTTAGAATTACTACAAACCAACGGAGCAGGAGGATCTGGAGGATCCGGAGGACCAGGAGTTGTAGAAACGGTTATTGGATATGAACTACTTAAAAAAGCAGTCCCGTGGATGCAGAGAATGGCAGGAGGAGCTCTAGCAACAGCAGGTGGATTAGCAGCAACAGCATCAGCAATTGGAGGAACTTCAGTTACAGCAGCTCCTCTTTTAGCTACAGGACTTACAGTAGCAGCTGGAGATCAAATTGGAAAATTAGCTAGTGATCCGCTAGCTAGATATATTTATGGAAACGAAGCCGTGGATCAATCCAAAGAGCAATACGGTAATATCGGACCGATAAATTCTCCAATTCTCGGACTAGGTCAAGTGGGATTAGAAGGAATAGGACTTGGGTTGGAAAGCATTGAATCTGCTTTACGAAATAATAGGTTAGAAAGCGAAGCTCGTGAGAGGGAAAACTCGAAACAACAAGCAATTAAACAACTTGGATTTTCTTCAATTGATGAATATGTAGAAGCCAGAAAAGCTGAAAAGGCTCCAGCTATTAAATGGGACCCACAACAAAGACAGTATTTACCTCTAAAAGATTCCAAGCAAAAGGTTACTGAGCAACAAACGGATAATCAATATAAACCTATCGAGAATGTTCAACCACCACAAAAAGGGGTTGAAGAAAAATCTAAAAAAACAGTTCCGCTCCAAGATAACAAACAATCACCAACCGCTGCTCCTATTCCACAAGCAATCCCTCCGGTTATTCCTACTTCTGCTAAAACGGAAATTACAAAACAACCCGATAAAAACGCAAAAAGTGTGGTCGAGGAGCAAGCGTCTTTAGATCAAGTAAGAAATCTCGTTTTAACAGAAATTAAAAAGCAATCAAATCAGCTAACAGAAAAACAAATAGCAACCATCTTTGCTGATTGGTCTGCAAAAATGAATGTGGGGTCTGATTTAAAAAACAATAAAGAAGATATTGATAAATTCATAAATGCTGTTAACTCTACAAAAGGACAGACTGAATTTAAAAAATTAATTGAGATGCACAAAACTCAAGCTAATAAAGATTCCCTCAAGACAAACAACGAAACAGCAAACAAACCAAACCCCCAAACACAAATAAAGCCAATTGACCATAACAAGGAGCAAAAACCAGAAACCACGTCTACTGCAAAATCAAATAGCACTCCAAAAGAAACGGCACCAGAGAACAATAAGAAAGAATCTTCTTTCAAACAAACTCAACAACCAGTTGAAGCTCAATCACCTAAGCTCAACACTCAACCAGAAACAAGTTCAGCTAATATAAAAATTAAACCAGAACAACAAACAGTTGTTGTTAAAGTTCCACCAGAACGTGATGCGACTATTAAACAAGCAGCCACTGCAACTGAGCAAATAAATGTAAAAATGGACGGACTCATAAAAGGCTTTAATAACATAGCAGAGTCTATAGTAATGCTTAGTAAAAGTATGGGAAAAGATGTCAGAGTATCAAACATGACAATCCCTCAGCCAAACGTAAACAGTAGTTATACTTCATCATCAGCAGATTTTAGCTCATCGAGTACCACTCGTTATGCTAAAACTATAGGCGGTTCGGCAATACCAGCCAACAGAATGGAAACAGAGCAATTCAGGGTAATTCCAGCTTAATTGTGCATTAAGTAAATAACAATATTATGCCAGGTTTGTCTCATTTATTACCCGCTAATGTTGAAGAAACAGACGGCTTTCCTACAGCTACTAATCAAAGTCTCAACATATCAGACGTACAAAGCTTACCAAATACGTTTGATCAATTGACTGGAAAAAAAAAATATATAGACGTGCTTAAAACACATTCGTGGACTGCTTCTCCCATTGAAAAAATAATAGACGAGCTGCCTTATATTGTCTTACAAGAACAACGCAACAATGAAAGTGCGGTTTGGAGAGCTGTAGAATTTTATGTTGGACAAAGCATATCAACAGCAGCAACAGGAACCGCGGATACGGGTGGTAGTATAGTAAATACTGTTCAATCTTGGTTTGGTGGCGGTGACGAAACAAACAGAAAAATCCCAACAAAAAACATTTTAGAAGTTTACGATTCAATGTTTCCTAATGTTCCAACTGGGTTGACGTTTAAACTTCCGTTCTTTACTAAACAATATGTTAATTTATCAACTCCCGAATGGAACGAAATGAAGGGCTTGACGGAAGCTATTGGTGCGACAGCTTCTCTTGCATCTAATTTATTAACTAATCCTTTAATAGCACTTAGATATCCAAAAGCTCAAGTTGTTGGATGGGGGATTAAGGCTTTGCAAGAAGCTGGAGGGTTGTTTACAGGAGCAGGAAAAACTGCTTTAAAATCCGTATATCCGGTTGTTGGAATAAAAGATAGACCTCGATATTTTTCTCATCATGGAAATAGAACAATTACAATTGAGTTTCCTCTTTATAATACACTTAATTCTTCTGATTGGGAAAAAAATAAAACTTTGATTGATATTTTTTTATCTCAAAACCTTTATTCGAAACGGGATTATATAACAGGCACTCCACCTTGTTATTATAGAGTGCATGCTCCAGGACAATATTTTTGCTATGCAGCTAGCTTAGCTAGTCTTCAAGTTAAAAATTTAGGCAACGTACGACTAATGGAAACTACAGATGGTAAAAGAGTTCCAGTTCCTGATGCTTACCAAGTTTCTATTATGTTAAATGAGATGGTCATGCCTTCTCTAAATCAACATCAAGCTTTGTTTACAGGAGATGCTGAGTCTGCTATTGATTCGACTTTGAAATTTTAATTAATCACGACTTATGTTACCTATTATTTCAATTTCATCTGTTCCAGAAGCTACTACAAAAACAGTAAGCGAGAGATTAACTGAGCTCTACGATTCGACGTTGAGTCCTACTCTTGATCCTAAAGATTTAGGCAGCTTACCTTATAGCTTTGATAAGAGAGATAATTCGCAAGAAATAGTTAATATACTCCAAAATTATCCTTGGACTGTTACAAACGACAGAACCGACATTCCTTTTATAGTATTAAAAGAACATAGAAACACATCTTCAACTCTCGCAAGAATGTCTCAGTTTTATGGATACGGCTCGCAATTGTGGGAGTCAACATCTGGATTTGTAGAAGACGCTGCATCTAAAATAGGACAAGCTGCTGGCATTGCTGATACTCCTTCAAACGTATCAGCAAACATACTTGAAACGTACGAAGAGATTTTTCCAAACTGTCCCACAGGATATCGATATATTTTTCCGTATTTTCCTGATATGTATGTAGAACTCAACACTCCTGAATGGAATAGACCAAATAAATTCAGTCAAAGTGTAAGGGAAGGAGCAACAACAATTGGAAGCTTAGCCTCACGTCGAGGTCAAAACAAGACTGGAGATCCAAATTTTCATAGTAGTTTAGAATTACTAGCTCCCGCATTTGATGCTATAACAGGATTAGGAACAGCGGCTCATCACGCATTTTACCCCGTTGCTGGCATTCAAGATACTCCTAGAATTTTTACTCAACATTCTTTGAGAACAATTACTATACAATTTCCATTGTACAATACTTTAAATGAAACACATTGGGAAATAAACAAAAAATTTATTGATGTATTTTTAATGCAAAATTTATTTGCTAAAAGAAATTTTATTACAGGATCTCCACCTTGTTATTATAGAGTACATGCTCCAGGACAATATTTTTGCTACGCAGCTAGTGTTGCTGAAATAGATGTAAAAAATTTGGGAAATATAAGAATGCTGGAAGACAAAAAAGGAATAAAATGTGCAATACCAGATGCATATCAAGTAAGTATTACATTAAATGAAATGGTAATGCCTTCGCTCAATCAGCAAAAAGCAATAATAAAAGAAGCAGAAGAATTAGTAGAAACAAGCTTTAAATAATATAATGAAGCAAAACCAAATAAACGATTTGCCTAATTTGGCACCAGAAAATTTTGAAAATATTTTCACGGTGCACTCAGATCATGATGGTAAATATTTTTATAATTTGCTGCAAACTATTATTTTTCCACAAAACTTGCCAATTACTATGTTCGATATATATACGATTTCTCACGGAGATACTTGGCCGTTTATTTCATATAAAGTATATAAAACAACAAACTTGTGGTGGGTTATTTTATTAGCCAATAAAATAATAAATCCTACATTAAAACCTTCTCCTGGAAAAAATTTAGCCATTCCTAAAACGAGCGTTGTTAGAGAGATTTTATCTCAAATGGAAAAAACGTAATATGAATTTAGACGATTTGTTTTCTAATATAAATGCAGTAACGGATGTTGGTGTTAGTCCACAAACTAACATGTTTAGCGATTTAAACTTAAAACAACAAAAGACAACAAACACCTTTGACTCAAATGTTATTTCACAACAAAAATACAACGAATTGTATCATGATGTTGAGTTATATTTAGACAACAGTGGCACTTTTGATGCAAGTGAAAAAACAAGATATCATATTAATCCTGCAGCAGTACTAAACCTTACAATTATAGATTCTTTTGCGAATTGGGTAAACGAAGGCAGCATGACTTTTTTATATTTACCTGATGAAGCTCCACCAAGCTCATATGGAGGTCAAACATCAAACGCTCAACTTAAAGCTGCAAAACAGAACGCTTCTCTGCTCAAAGCTTATCAGTTTAGAGGAGATGGGTTCGACTTGCTTAAAATCAAGATAGTTCCTTCTACTCAAAAAGAAAGTCCTCTGAACACATCTTTAAATATAAATCCTAATGATCCGAATTGGATTTTGACTTTTTTATTTTCAGTCTATGATATAGAGGATTTAGGTGAAGTTCCTGACATTGAAGGGTTACCGTCAACATATTTAAAATGCTTTAAACTATACTTTAGAGACATTAGACATCATTTGCTAAACACAGTAAATCTACAATATTCTACTGCTTTGTCGAAAAGATACAGACCTAACTTTTTTTCTGGGTTGGCTAACGAAGGTGTATTAAAAGTCGGAGACGCTATGCTAGACGTTTATAATAGTGCAATTGAAAAGTTTGGTCTGGGTGCCACTCTAGAGTTTGGGTATCCTTCAAAATCTAGCTCAAAATGGGATAAAGGAGGAAATAGTATATTTTATACTTCTCCTGCAACCTTTAGTGCGCTCGAAGATTTGGAATATTTATATGCACATCACGTAAGTGCTACTTTTATCGAAAACACTAAAATAAATGATTTTTGCGTGCTACATACTGAGAGAAACAAAACTCCTGGGTTGTTCGATGAGCTGTGTTTAACGCCTCTAAGTGAGTTTTTCAGCAAAGCTGGAAGCAGTTCTCCAGGAGAGCTACAGTTAGAACACTTTTTTGTTACTACATTTGCAACAGAGAAGAGTACAATATCTAATAGCTATAAAGCACCAATAGCTCAAGGAGACAAGGTAGATTTAAAAACAACCAAATACGGACAAATATTATCTTACAGTTTTGTTGATATGTCACCTGAAATGAACAACAATTTGTTTATTACAACTCCTGTGTGTTCTGTTGATATAGCAAACAGAGTGTTTTCTACTCAATTCACAAACAATACCGTACAGGCAGCAAAAAAAGTAATAAGCAACTCATATATTTCGAAGTTGATGCACAGAGGAGGCAATCCCGAAAAATTATTTTTACCTACTTTGCACTCAACAAAAAAAAGCATAAATGTTTTTCCTACTTTTAGTTTAAACGGAGATAGTAAAATTACAAGACAAAGAAATGGAATACATCAATTAATATACACCGGTCTTTTTCAAAATGCCGGTATTTGTTTTACAGTGTTAGGTTTAACATTAAGACAAGCAGGAACATTTATAGCGATTGATCGTTTGCGTGGAAGCAAAGATAGTGATTATAATAATAAACTTTACGGCCAGTGGTTTGTTTTAAAAGTTGAACACGCATTTGAAGGAGGTAATTATATTAATAGAATTTACGCTGTTAAAACGCATAGATATAAAGAATTATCCATAAAATTTCCAGAAACAATATAAGTAAATATATGAAACAAATTAAAGTGCTCAACGAAAATGGAAAATTCGTAGGTTATATTGTTGAAAACGACGAAGTTGTGTTCACAACTGAGCCACAAAATAGCCCAAACGAAGCTTCTCAACTATTAACTCAACATATTAGAGGTTCATCTGCCACTCCGAATTTTATACCAGGAGAAAGACCTTTACCAAAACCAGCACCTGCAACAGAAGTTGCACCTACTATTGCTCAGCCAGCACCTAGACGCTGTGGAGCATGCGGAGGAAGATAAATCAAATAACTTTTGATAAGTTAATCAAAGTTGCAAAGGCATTTATTTCTTTGTCGACTACAAAGGCATCCATTTCCATGCCTTTAGAAATGATTAACATGCATTCGGTTTTCTTTTCGCTTGATAAATTAGATTCGTAAACTATTTCGAAAAGTTGTTTGAGGAGATTTCTATAGTCACTTGAAAATTCTTTTTCGTTTTCAATAATTTCTTTTCTTAAACTTGTTAGGTTGCATTTTTCGTTTAAGCGTTTAAAAATGATTGAAACGAACCCAAAACATTCTTCAGATTTGATGACTAGTTTACCTGTTACTGAAAATTTTTGAATATCATTTATAATTCTTCTGACATCCGGTAAATTTTTTTTAATATGATTAAGCAAAAGAAATTTTTGATTTTCCTCGATTGTGATATTTTCTTTGTTTAATATCTCTTTAATTCGATAAACAACGCCTTCGATAGGAGGAGTTAAATTAAAAATTTGTGTTCTACTTTGTAGAGCAGGAATAATTTTAAACAAATAATTGCACGTAATAATAAACCGAGTGTTTTGAGAAAATTCTTCAATAATGTTTCTTAAAGCTTTTTGTGCATCTAAAGAAATTTGATCTCCCTCGTCAAGCAAAACTACTTTTAATTTACCATCAAGTGCTTTAGTTTTAGCAAATCCAGCAATTTTTCCTCTAATTGTATCTATGCCATTTTCATCTGATGCATTGAGATAAAGATATTGGCAATCTAAAATATCATTTACAATAATTTTAGCAAGACTAGTTTTACCAGAACCTTGAATTCCAGAAAATAAAAGATGAGGGATTTCTTGCTTTTTCTTTATATTTTCAAAAAAAGCTCTATCATCATCAGATAATACTATTTCCTGTAAAGTTAGTGGTCTGTACTTTTCAACAAGTAAATTATTAAACATTATAATATGTTTTATTAATCAATGCAACTCAGTTATATTTTTTATCATGCTGCTTGTGATTTCCGTAATCTCCGTCATATTTAGTCAGCATTTCTGCATCAAATAACAAAAATTGTCCAACTCTTGTTCCTTTTTTAATTCTAGCTAAACCAACATTTACATGCAAACATCCAGCCATAACTCCACCAACGCATTCGTTTGTTTTAGTATCGATTCCATAAAAGCTGTCATAGTTTCCTGAAGTAAGAAAGCAACCTGCTCTATTTAAAGTGCTACGGACAATTACCCAACCAGCTTCATTCTCTCCAATACTGACTTGGTTGAGCATTGTTACTTCATAACTGCCTGGAGTTAAATTAAAATAACCTTCTTGATCTGGCGTAATTTCTTTAGTTTCTCTGTGTTTTTTATGTTCGTCGGAAATTTCAAATGTTGTAGGTAAGATTTCGAATACTTTATCTAATCTAAGATCAACAGCATTTGGCTGGCAATCTCCTTCAAGAACGTTCGTTAGCTTGCTTCTAGAATTTGAGCCTAATATATGTTTCATGAAGTCAATTATTCTGTTTCAGTAATCAAATAAACAGGCTCTCCTCCGTCTTTTGTATGCTCTTTGATGAATGTTGGAGCATGAGCTACTTTCATTGCATTTGCTTCTAGCCATTGAATAAGAGCAGGTTCTCTGTCGGCAGGCACGACGTAATTTCCGTTTGTGGTATTAATAATCATGTAAAAAAGTTTACTTTGTTTTCTAATACAATCAACTGTGATAAATAGATAAAAATGGACGAAGATATTTCTACACTTTTAGATGAAATTACAGGATTTTCTGTTCCCACGTCTTATACTCAAAAATCTTCTTCTGAGGAGACCGTGTTAAATAAAGAAGATGCTGCACAATATTTTCTTAATAAAACAAAGGCTATTATTGATGCTGGAGTGGGTGCAATACAAGATTTAACGTGTTCAGTTGTACAAGGAGGCGATTCAAGAGAAGTAGATGCATTATCAAAACTTTTGCAATCTACTGCTGGAGCATTAGATGTCCTCAACAGAGGGTCTCTTATCGATAAAAAGGCGGACAGAGACGAACAGTTAGAAAAAATCAAAATAGAAGCAAAAAAAGAAATAGCACAACTAAAAGGTCCAAATCAAAAGCACATAACAAATAATGTTTTAGTAGCTTCAAGAGAAGATATTATGAAAAAAATAGCTAAAGGACAGACGGAAGAAATTTTCAAACTGCAAGATAAATAATACTCATGCCCAGTCCCGTCGATTTAAATAATGTCTCATCAATTCCAGGAGAAGAGTGTATTGGAGATTCGAGAGAGCGCATTAATTATAACATTGATCTGCTTAAACAAGCCATTGAAAATATAAATGGATCATTGGTAGTTTCTGGTGGCGGAGCTATTGGAGGTGGCGTTGCGACATCAACGTGTTGTGTGGATTTAGAAGCTAAGCTTTTAACGTTGAGTGCAGATTTTACTAATATTTCTCAAGTAACGGCTTTATCGCTAATAACCGAATTGAGCTCTCAAACAGCCAGCTTAAGTTCAACTTTAACACATTTAGTTAGCTCTACTGCTTTTTATACAAGTAGCTTAGATATTGTTAATGTCGAAAATAATAGTGGAATTTCATTAAAAATAAGAAACGACGAGAACATTACAAGTTATCACATTGGAGCTGATAACTCCATAGAATATATAAAAACCGAGTCGCTAAAACCTATAAATTCTACGCTTATTTCAAATTATAACTTACAAGATTTTTCTAATATCGATTTTTATAATTTTCCTTATACTCCGATTACTCCTCCGAGTGTCTCTTTTGAAGTTGTAGCCAAACAATCAACTAAACCGTCGTTAACGGTGTTTTGGATGTCTTCTGGTACGAATCCAACAACAGTGTTTGCTACTAATAGCTCTAGTAATATACAAACCCCAGGTCCGATTTCTCCAAATTCTGAAGTAAACTGCATTCATATGTCTTCTGCTTCTACAGCTTATGTTGGTGGTGATTTTACAAAAATTTCAGGAAACACGAGAAATAGATTTGCTGTGTTGGACTTGTCGAATTCAGGAACAAATCCTTTAGGAGTTCCCTCGTTAATTCCTAGTACAACAAACCCAATTGGTCTTGCTGAAAGAAATTTTTTAAACAGCATTGCTTCTGCTGGGTTTAACGATACCGTTCGGTCTATATTAACATTCGACATTAATTCTAAAACTTATCTATGTATAGGTGGAGATTTTACGAACGTTCCTCCGTCAAATACAGCCCCCACTGTTTTTGGTCAAAAGCTAGCAATTTTTGATGTAACTGCAGATTATGATGCAAATTACGGATATGTGTTTGATGGATCTATATATTCAATGTTATCTGCTGGATCATATCTTTATATATCTGGAGAGTTTAATGAAGGCAAAAGAACAGATAATTCTTCCCCTACGCCAATGTGCGGTTTAGCAAGAATAGACATGACTACTCTTGATATTGACTATGTTTTTAATGACAACATTTTAAGACCGGGGTTTGGTCTAACTAATGCTGGTAAAAACTATCCGATTTATACATTAGCTTATAGCAATGATATATTGTATTGTGGAGGAAAACATACAGCTAAGCTAGAAGTAACTGGCTCTAATTGGACTCAATACTGTATATCGGCTCATTATACTGTTGGTACATCGTGCGGCCAAGTTTGTGACGTTAGTTGGCAACCTTATTGTGATGGTCCTGTTACTCGGTTGCTTGTAGATGAAAATGCAAAAGTCTTATATGTTGGAGGAAAGTTCAACAACTATGAAAATAAGTTAGTGCCTTCCTCTCTTACTCAAAGACAAAATTTAATGGCTTTCGACATTACAATTGCTGATACTCCAATTTTGATAAATTCGTGGAATCCTATTTGTGATGATTCAGTTAATTGTTTAGCAATCCACGATCCCACAACTTCAACAACACCTCTTTACGTTGGAGGCTCTTTTACAACAATAAATCAACAAAACAGTAAAAATATTGCAGCTATTACTAAAGCTAATTCAAGCGGAGGAATGGCAAATTTAATGCCGGAATGGTCTCCGACTCCTAACTCTTCGTTTGAATGGTATCACAATCCAGGAATAATTAGAATTCCTTCAATTAACCCTTTAGTTGGTGTTGTTTTACACGGCTCCTTCACTTCTATACATGATCAAAGCAGATTGTATTTGAGTAGAGTAAATGGATATAATGAAACTCTAACTCAGCCAACCTCAGCCGTTTTTTGGTCTATTGCTGGGACAAATATTAATTCTGGATCTATTCTCAATGTGACGACTTCGTTCACTTCAATGTCTGGAGCTGCTCTTGGACCATGGCAAGTAAATGCAACAAAAGTAGAACTAGATAATTCTTCTTTACCTTGCGTAAATCGTGGAGATTTATGTAGATTTTTACTAAAGCGTCCTTGCACGAGAGACACACTTCTATCGCCGGTTTGGCTTTTAGGTGTATCGGTTGATTTTAATCATTAAGTAAACTGTATATGCCAGGTATTAAAATTTCATCCTTAACTCAAACAAATTTAGCAATAGGTGATGTTATTCCAGCAGCAAGAAGTGGGTTCACCATAGGAGTTCCAGCATCATTTTTTTATGATTGGTTTGCAGCGTTAACTGCTCAAATACAAACACTGTCTACAGCTCCATTTACAGCAAACGATAGTGATACGATACTTTTGAATTATAACTCGTTTTCAAGAACGCTGTCAGCAGAGCTTGCAAACGATTTAGATTTACGCACAAAAACTGTCCAATTGCCAGAATCAGTCGAAATACCTCCTGGATCTTTAATGTTGTTTGCTGACAACGCAGTTCCTGACGGATGGCTGCTGTGTGATGGTGGCTCAGTTGTTCCAAGTGGATTTTCAACCGTACAAGGAAAAACTGCAGATTTTACTCGGTTGCATAATGTTTTAGGCACACGATATGGATTAATAGCAGGAACGCTACCAAATTTTCAATCTGTGTTTAATGGGTTAGACTACTGCATTAAATATTAATTATACAACACTATGCCTGCATGCCAACATACAATAAAAATCTCACCAAGCGAATGCATGGGAGATTCTTTAGAAAAGATCAATCATAATTTTGTAAATTTAGACAGATCATTGTGTTCACAACCTGTATTAACAGACAATGTTGGTTCCGAAATTACCACCTTTGTTACAGAACAAATGAAAAACACAGTTAGTGTGTTGCCTACAACTCCCTTTGTTTATAACACTTATGTTGATTCAGTTGATGGAGGAGCAATTAATACATCTCTTTTGTTACCAGATGGTACAAATATAAAATCTACAAAACTCCCTTACAATAATTTGTTTGCCAGCGTCAAACCAACGATTAGTTTTTCTACAGTAGCATTAACAAACGAGCCACCAACAGTCACTTTGTATTGGTTAGCACCAGGATCAAACACAAGCACGGTGTTTGACTTAAATAGCGCAACATCCGAAACAAGCCGAGGAAGTATCTGGTTTAACGACTCAATAACAGCGTTAACAGAAGAAGGCTCAACTCTGTATGTTGGAGGTAAATTCACTCAAGTTGGTGGGACACTTTGCGAAAAATTTGCAATAATAGACAGAACAACTTCAACTGGACAGCTTCTATCAAACCCAATTCCGTTTTTAGGTACTATTGGAGAAATTAGAAAAATTATCAAAACAACAGCAACTAAAGGAATCGACACAAAAGATATATTAATTCTTGCTGGGTCATTCCAAAATCCAGGAGCAAGAGGTCGAGGGTTATTGATTTATAGTATCACCGATGATTTAGTATATCCGTTTTATGTAAACGGAGATGTTAACGCTATATTTGAAATAAATCAAACGTTATACGTTGGCGGTTGTTTCGACTATGTTAACTATGGTACTGGAGCAGCATCAATATTTTCAGGACAAAGAGTAAATTCTAGTGGGTTTTTTGCGGTTGATTTATCTGGGCTTTTAAACGGCTTAACTAAAGGTGCTATTCTTGATATGTCGTCGTTTTTAGGACCTCACACGACAATTAATGATTTTGCTTATTTTCAAGGAATTCTTTTCTTAGGAGGAGAATTCAAAGTACTAGATGACACAGGTAATTTAATGTGTCAGAATGCTTGTTCAGTTGATGTTACAGGTAAATTATTAACTAATTGGAAGCCTATATTTAACGGTCCAGTTTTCACTTTGCATATAGATAACAATATAGGTCTAGGAGATTCTGCTTATCTTTATTTGGGTGGACTTTTTACTAAATTTTATACAAACTCGCTTTTCTATCTAAGGCCTCGACCTGAAGATTACAATCAAACGGTTTTTTATAATGCTGCTGCTATTCAACTTACAAATGTATCTTCTTTACTTACAAATCCTAGAATTGTAGCCGATTGGAAACCTAAATTTTCGGATAAAGTCACTAGATTTGCTTCTCATGATTCTAATCCTTCTAGTCATATTTACTGCTATACGAACTCCACCAATATAAACGATAGATCTTGTGGTTATCTAGCAGCTGTAGCTAAAGCATCCGCTTTTAATAAAGGAGAATTATTAGAAGATTGGCAAAGTGCAATTCAAGGAGCACCAGAACAAATAAATAGTTCTTTAGTTAAAAACACTTCAAATGGAAGCTTAATTGTGGGTGGAAGTTTTTCTAAAGTCGGAAAACACTTGCGATATAATTTAGCAGAAATAGGAGACACTGACAACACAGTTTATTCATCTCCCTTATCTAGTGTTTCATTTGATTTTGGAGCTCATGTGGTTACTCCAGGTACTCCATATGCGTTAAACACAACTTCCAATACAGTTCAACGGAGAACATCAACATGTTCTATTGAAAATACAATTAATGCCACAACGTTTTCTGTACCTAAAGAAGAGTTTAGAGGAGTAGCACCAGGTCAATTAATTCGTTTTTTTGTAAAACGACCAGGCAATTCAACTTCTTATGGCTCTTTACCTTCTGTAGATGATACATTTAAAGGAGATGTTCATGTTGTTGGTTGGAAAGTAGATTTCAACAGATAAATAAAGTTATGACATTAAACGGCATACCTATTTCAGAAGATTCTTGTATTGGAGATTCTCTTCAATATATTAATAGTGCATATGTAACACTTTCCGCAAGAGTTTTAGTAACAACGGGTAATTTACCACCAGCGTTTGTTCCTTCTTTTATTGGTCAAGAGTATTTAGATATTGCAACGAATAAATTTTATAAAGCAGTTGGCACGACGCACCCAACTGATTGGGTTGTTTTAAATTAACCAAATGGCAATCGGAACTGGCATAACTTGCGATTTAGTACAAATAATCGATCGTAACGAGTGTATAGGTAACAGTCTACCTACTCTTAATACTAACTTTGTTGAAATAAACAATGGCTTGTGTGAGCTAACAAATTATGCGGAGTATCTTACATCTTTAGTTGATACTGTAAGTGCCCGACTAGCATTAACAGTCAAACAACTCGTACCTGTAGGCTCTATACAAACTTTTAGTTATCAAAACGCAAACCCAGACAATTTAAATTCGGTATTACCTTTTGGTTGGTATCCGTGTGAAGGACAAATAGTTCCAATCTCTACTCATTTAGATTTAGCAAAAGTGTTGTATATTGGCAATTCAAACAATTCAAATCTTGATTTTGACTTTGGATACAAATGCACAGCTACGGGGGTTCGAAATATTCAAGGAATGTATATCAAGCTTCCTGATTTAAGAGGTTATTTTGTTAGAGGTCACGGAACAAATTCAGACGGTATAAAATCACATGCTTTTGGTAAAAAAATTGCCGACACATTTCAAGGTCATCATCATGATATTGATGATCCAAAACATGCTCACACTTACACAGAACCAAACGGAGGACAAGGACACAAACATAAAGTAAAAACTGGTAATCCTGAGTGGACAATGTTAGGTTTGATTCCTTCTGATGGTTGGTGGGTCGGCTCAGATTCTAGGTGGACAGAATATGCAACTACCGACATTGTAATAAATGACTCTAGTACAAACGTTAAAGTCTTGTCACCAATTACGGATAAGATAAACGGAGTCCCTAGAGTTGATTTTGAAACTCGTCCGAGAAACATTGCACTTCAATTTGGAATCAAGTGGTACAACGAAATGATTTAATTTATGTCTATAGGAACGGGATTCACTTGCGATATAATTGAGCAGATAGAAAGAAATGCCTGCCTTGGGAATGGACTGCTTACAATGAATCAAAATTTTTCTGCTATAGATTTAGCTATGTGCAAGCTAACTAATTACTACGGAACCTTTTTAAGAACCCGAGTTGTTGAATTGAGTACTAGATTAAATTTAGCAGTAAAACAAAGAGTTCCAGTTGGAACAATACAACAATTTAGTTATATACATCAAAACACTCAAAATCTTGATGCTGTGTTACCATTTGGCTGGTATCCATGTATTGGACAAACGATATTAATATCGGACCATCAATCTTTAGCTAATGTTTTATATGTTGGTAATGCAAAAAACAATGATCCGAAATATTCTTTTGGATTTAAATGTACGTCTACCGGCACCAGAAGCTGGAATGGACTGTACATTAAACTACCGGATTTGAGAGGATATTTTGTTAGAGGACAAGGAAAAAACTCAGATGCAATACAATCTGATAAGTTTGGATACAAAGCGCTAGATGCATTTCAAGGACACAAGCACGATTCAACTAATCCCACTCATAGTCACCCTTATACAGAACCAAACGGAGGACAAGGACATCAACACAAACTAAAAAAAGGAAGACAAGATACCAGAACCAATTTCGATCCATTGTTTCCGGTTCCTTCAGACGGTTGGTGGCACGGAGATGATAAGGAAGATACAACATACGAAACAATAGACATTACTATACAACCTGCATTTACTAATGTTAAATTTACTAACCCGATTTCCGATGGTTCTAACGGATTACCTCGAGTTGATTTTGAAACAAGGCCTAGAAACATTGCTATTCAATATGGTATTAAGTGGTATAATGATATGATATAAAAAAAGCCTCTAACACTTAGTATTAGAGGCTTTTTTTTGTGTTTAGTTACTTTAAATTTAAACCACCTTAATATCAATATCAATCGTTTCTGGTTTTACGACTGGTATGATAATATTTAGTAGGCCATCTTTGTACGTAGAACTAATTTTTTTAGAGTTTACTTTTTCATCTAAATTAAAGGTAAGACTACCTTTTCGTCTACTGATTCCACGTTTGAGGTACGTGATTGTGTCTATTTGAGCTGTTTCTTCTTTGTCCTTGTCAATATCGATATGCAACTTGCCGTCTCTTACTTTGACATCAATGTTTTCTTTACCAATACCAGCAAGAGCTACTTCCACTTCGTATTGTAGAACCTCTTCCTTGGAATTTCTTACTTGGATTACATTGTATGGATAAACAGCATTTGGAACATCAAACGCTTTATCTACTTCTCCAAAGATATTGTTGAGCCAGTTGTCATTAAACAGAGCAGGTAACTGGCGATAAACCCTTTCTGTGGACGCAAAATGTCCAGGAACGTATGTTGCTAATTGTGTCATAATTTTATTAATCTATGTTTGTTATTGTGCTGGCCACGTAATTGTGCACCAGGACAAATTTTATTTATCTTTTAATTGTATTTTTTTTCAACTAAAATATAGTCCACCATCAATTTCAAGAGGATCGACTGTTGTTAAAAATATATCAGTTAAGTTTTGAGAGCCAGAAAGAATGGGTCCGAGAGAGCTCAACCCTTCTGTCGTAATAAAGCCACTTGAACTTTCAAGTATATTGTTTGGAAATGTTATACTGCCGTCTGTATTCAGTTGTAATGTGTGAGGACCTGAAACAAGTCTATCTGAAACTCCCCCACCTCCTCCTGTAGTTAGTAAATTACTTATATCAACTCCTGCTGATAAAATTCTCCCAGTAACGTTGAGATCGCCGTTCATTGTTCCTCCTGCTGCATACTGAACAGCGTTGGTTCCACCTCCTCCGCCTCCAGTAAAGCTATATTGAGCTATTTGTTCTTTAAATCTATTAATTTCTAATGCAACTTGTTCCGCAACTAATTTCTTTACAGTGTCGCGCATTTTTGATTTTTTTTTCTGTTTATTTGCATAAACAGAACCGGTCGCAGTTAAGTTTTTTAAATAATCATTAACTTTGTTGGTTTGAGCCGGCTCGCCGTTTGTGGGTTGATTATCTTGTAATGGTGGAAGTTGTTGTTCTTCTTTTAACAGAGACTCTTCTTTTAACAGAGACTCTTCTTTTAAGGGAGACTCTTTTCTTAAACTACAAAGCAACGTAGTGAGAAAAGAGCTAAACGGATCAGATTTTGAGGTTTCTTCAAGTGCTTCTTCTAATACTTCCTCAACAACGGTTTCTATAGTTTCGTTGATTTCATCTGTGACTTCCGTATCGCTTGATTCGTGTTGAATTTCTTTTTGTTGATTGCTTTTTATAGCGTTTAACATGTTTACAAGAAACTCATCAAACGGATCAGACGTAATGTCTTCTTTCGTTTGAATTTCAGTGTTGAGCAAAGTAGCTGTTTTTTCTTTCTGTTGTTGATCAGCTTTTATATTTTCTTTAAGAATTGTTAGAAACTTAGCAAAAGAGTCCGTATTATTGTTGATCGCTTCAGTATTAGAGATTGTTGGCTGTGCACAAGATTTTTGCATAACCATCTCGCATGCTTCTTCTAAAGAAAACGTTTGAATATCTTTCTTAATCACGATAGCTTTATTTATTAAAAACCCTCTAGGTTGGTAGCCTAGAGGGTTTTCGGGTTCGACTCATTGTATGTTAAAGACCTTTGTCTTCAACAAATTGATAGAGCTCTTCAGCTCTTTTAAGAATGTCTGCTGTCTTTGGAAAAAGACTGTCAATGACTTCTGTTGACGGATTAATCATATGTCCTTTTGCATCATATGTACGATGTTTATTGAGTTTTTCAATAAACCTCATACTTTCATCGGAATGAGCCATTTGCAGTACATCCAAGCGAATTTCGTAAGCGTTTTTAGGCATAGTGTGTGTGTTCCTTTCTAAAGCAACATGTGTGTGTTTATTGCTTTAGTTAATTATCATGCCTCACAAGATTGGCAACTCATAATTGTTCTAGCAAGTTTTTGCGAAGGGTTGGACGATCTTTGATAATAAAAAGTTTTTATGCCTTGTTCCCACCCAAAAATTAACAGTTCGTTTACTTCTTTTGGTTTAGCATCGTGCGGAATCATTAAATTTAAACTTTGTGATTGATCGATGTATTTTTGTCTTTGAGCAGCTTGGATTACGATTTCTTTTTGAGAAATCTCGCCAAAAGTTTTGAACACATTTTTTTCATGATCTGATAAAAAATCAAGATGCTGAACAGAACCACCATGAGAAAGAACCGACTTCCACGTTTCATCATCATTTTTGTCTTTTTCTTTTAGCAATTGTTTGAGATACGGGTTTTTATAGGTAAATTTGCCTTTAGCAAGGTCTTTTACATAATAGCAACTATTTTCAGGCTCAATTGATGGGGATACTTGACCTAAAATAAAACTAGAAGAAGTAGTTGGAGCAACAGCTAGTGTTGTCGTATTTCTTCTTTTTTCTTTTGAATCTTTGTATATTGGAGCTTCTCCAAATTCCAAAGCTAATTGCTGAGTAGCTTTATCTGCTCTTTCTCTAATAATTTTCCAAATTTCAACGTTAAGTAGTTTAGCGTCAAATGACTCAAATGCTATCATTTTAGATTGTAGCAAAGAGTGCCATCCGAGAACTCCAACGCCAAGAGCTCGTTGATTAATTGCGAATTTTCTAGGAGCTTCCATGAATTGCATTCCTTCGGTTTTGTTAATAAACTCTGTCATGACTGCATCTAAGAATTGCACAAGCGTTTCTACAGCATCCGTATCTTTAATCGCGTCCCAACGTTCGAGATTTAAAGAGGAAAGATCACACACAAACGACTCATCTTCATCATTCGACAAAGCAATTTCACTACAAAGGTTTGAATTATTAATTTTTTTTCCTTTATCTTTGTAAATTTGAGGAGCACCTTTATTAACAGTGTCAGAAAACATTATATATGGATATCCGGATTCAAATCTTTTTTTGATTACTTTAGACCAAATGCTTCTTTTTTCTTTGTCTCCTTCTATCATTTCTTTCATCCATTGATCAGGAACGCAAACAGCAAAAGACATTTCTTGTATGTCATGACCTTCTGAGCGAATTTCGAGAAACTCTTCGATGTCTTTATGGTCAATTGGTAAATATGCAGCAAAAGAACCTCGACGAACATTTCCTTGAGATACAACATTCATTAGTTTGTTGTAAAGCTCCATAAAATGAACTGATCCAGTAGATTCTCCGCCGCAAGTAATTGGAGTGCCACGACCACGAATTGTTCCAAAGTATGCAGAAGTCCCACCACCATGTTTTGTCATTATTCCTACTTCTGCTACTTTATAAAGGATCGATTCCATTGTATCAGAAATGTAAGAACCGAAACATGAAATCGGTAGACCACGCGTTCTTCCAAAATTTGACCAAATAGGCGATGACAGACTATAAAACCCAAGAGACATATAACTTGTAAATTTTTCAGCAAACCCTTGAATGTTTAAATACTTTTCAGCAGCTAAAGCAATATCTTTGATTCGCTGTTCTGCTGTTTCTCCCTCTAACAAATATCCACGCTCCAAAAACTTTCGTGAATCTTTGTTTAGCCAATAAAAATTATCTTTGTGCATATAGTTATAATTTAGAATAAATCTTCTTCTGAAAACGATTGGTTCTTCTTAGCATAACCAACTGGCCTGCTGTGAAAAAAGTCTGTTGCGTTTTCTCCGAGCAATTCTTCATCAAACCATACTGTAGTCTTTAATAATTCTTTGTCAACGTCGAAAGCTTTTTTAAATTTAATTTGTTTAAGAGATTCATTAATTCTGTTTTTAATAAATTCTTTAAGAATAGGAGCACTTAATCCTTCTTCTTGTATGCCATTCACCATCCAATCCACAATTTTTGATTCGGAGTTAAACGCTTCTTGTGCTTCATGGAGAATTCTCTCTTCAAGCTCTTCATCGAATAATTCTGGATATTCTTTTCTAATAGTATTAATAATTTGAATACCAATCAACGCGTGTAAATTTTCTTCGTTGCGAGTGTACTTTACTTGTTGATCTGTATCTTTTAATACGTTTTTAAATCTAGCAAACCAATTCACTACGTAAAATTGCGAAAACAGAGAAACATTCTCAACAAACAATGTAAACAAGATTAAAGCGTACAAGTATTGTTTTTTAGAATCTTTATAGAATTTATGAGTGTATTTTTTGAGATATTTAACTCTGCCTTGAATCCAATCTAACTTAAGATTTTCTTCAAATACATCTTCTAATCCTAAAACAGTCAACAACCGTTCATATGCATTATTATGAATGACTTCTGTATTGGCCATAACATAACCAAGGTCAGCAAGAGAAGGATGTGGAAGATTTTCCCCAAGTTTTGCCCAAAAAGTTTTTACAGCAACTTCAATCTGACCGATTGCAGACAATGTGCGTATCACTATTTGTTTTTCTTGTTCAGTTAAAGTAACTTTGAAATTTTGAATGTCAGACTTAAAATTAAATTCTTTATCTGTCCAAAATCCGTTATGAATAGCTTCTGTGTATTTTTCTGTCCATGGATACAAATTTGGCTTTCTCGAAATTTGTTCGTCGAATATTTTAAGGATTTGTTGAGTTTTCATAATTCGTTTTGTTCATCTAGAGTTGGTTCTTTCCACCACCAAAAATTTATTTTTTCATCATACACAATGGAAAGATTCATACATTTTTGATAAAGGTAAAATGTAAAATCAAAATTAAATCTACAAGCAATATCTCCAATTGTGTAAAAAAAGAATACGAGAAATTTATACCATGTTGTTTTCATTATTTTTGAATATAGGTCGTTCGTGGGTTTAAATTCAGGTTTTTTTAACTTTTGGGCTTAAAGTTTCCTCCGCCAGGCTTTGAATCATCCCATTTATTCGAATTAGGAAGAACTGTGTTTGTGTTAGTTAAATTAAGTTCGGCGTTTATTTCGGGTTGTTCTGCCTTTATTTCTTCCGGTCCATGTACGTTGTTTTTTCTTCTAACACTATCAGGAACAGGACCTCTATTTATTCCATCACTGATTACTTCAACAACTTCAAAAGGAACAGTCATCGGATTTCTATATAAGCCTGGAGCATATTCAATATAAATATCAAGAAATACACCATCAGGAGCTGAAAATCCGCATTGAAAATTGTAGCTAGACGTCGGATATACACTTTTAATAGCACCAACTCTCAAATTTAAGTCAAACGTTGGTTCCATACAAGCTTTTATTATCTCTTGATAGGATGGAGCTCTACTAGAGATATATTGATGTTTTAAAGCATCTGATTTAAATTTAATGCGATCACCAACAATAATTCCCCCAGTCTCGAAGCGTTCAAGCTCTCGTTCATATAAGACATCGAATTGTTTCATCTCTTTTATTTATGCAAACAACTCGAAAATTTCAAAACAAAAAAATCTCAAGCATAAATAAATTTATGGCGATTAAGATACCTGCTTTGCAAAAAATTGCAGACGACATTACTACGAAGAAATTTATTTTTAAAGATCTGCATTTAGACATCAAAATGCAAGAGATTTTTGAAAAAACACTTCAAAAAAAAGTACAAAGCAATGATATACAAGTAGACATTAACGAGAGAGCAATAAAAAACTCATTAAGAAATTTATTAACCACAAAACCAGGACAAAGGTTTTTGTTTCCTGAGTATGGTGTAGAATTGGAAGAATTTTTATTTGAAGCAATAACACAAGAAAACGGACAATTGATTGGCGAAAAAATAGTCACTGCAATAAAACAATATGAGCCTAGAATACGAGTTCAAACTTGTCAAGTAGTAGCAAGTCCCGACGAAAACCAATATGATATTACTATTATTATTTCAATGCCTGCATTTAGTTCAACAGTATCCATAAATACGTTATTAAATACTAAAACGCAATCTTTTTCTTTTGTTTAAAATTAAAGTAATAAAATGGAACAAAACTATATCAACACACAACAACCACTAGACAAAACAGGCTATGTGGCTTTTGATGCAATTAGTTTGAGGAATTTAATTGTTGACAGACTCAATGAACAAGGAGTTTTTACAGATCAAAATTATATCGGCTCAAACTTAGCTGGTATTATTGATATTATTTCATATGCATTTAACACCTTGATGTTTTATTTAAACAAAACGAGTAACGAGTCCATTTTTACAGAGGCCCAGTTGTACGAAAATATAACAAGAATCGTTAAGCTGCTAGATTATAAACCTATAGGGTATCAAACTTCAACTTTATCGTTTGAAGTTTCAGCAAACGTAAAGCAAGCTTCTGATGTTTCGTATAATCCAGATTCGGATTTTCTAGTCGGGCAATTCTATACAATTCCGAGGTATTCGTATATTCTTATAGGCGGATTGCCCTTTAGTTTTGTTGAAGATATAACGTTTTCTCCTAGATCGGTTGGTATTGACAAACTTACAGATCTTTCTAATAGAAAGCTATTATTTCAGGGTTCGTTTAGAGAAAACCCTTTGTATGTATCACAAGGAGAAGAAAACGAAATAGTTACAATTGTTTCCTCTAATTTTTATATAGATCATTTTAATATAGACGTGTATGTGTTTGAACAAAAACAACAAGCATGGATTCAATACAAAAACGTACCAAGTCTTTACACAGAGCGTGCTTTTTCGAGGTCTTTTGAAAAAAGACTTAATGCTGAAAAATTATACGATATCACATTTGGAGACGGGATCAACGGAAGAAAACTAGAAGAAGGAGATGTAGTAGCTATTTATTTTCTAGAAAGTTCTGGAGAAAACGGAGTAATTGGACCTAATGTGTTATCTTCGGCTACTGGGTTTGTGTTTTCCACAAAAAATTTCGATCAAATTATTAATTCTTTAAATTTTGATGGTGCAAACTACATTGTTCCTGCTCAGTTCAATAACTTCAAATTCAATAACGTTGCAGGATCAACTGTACCCAAAGATATCGAAACATCAGACAGTATAAGAAAAAACGCTCCGTTGAATTTTAAAAGCCAATATAGACTTGTTACTAAAAGTGATTATTCGAATTTTATTAAAACAAACTTCGATAATTTTATTAATGACGTTGTTGTCTTTTCGAATTGGGATTACACCGGAAAATATCTAAAATATTTTAATGACATGCAGGTGTCTCCGATGAAATTCCGTCAAATAACACTCAATCAAGTGCTGTATTCTGACAGTTGCAATTTTAATAATATTTATATATGTGCTGTTCCTCGAGTTTCCCCAGGTTCATCCCTTAAATATTTGCTTCCGGCTCAAAAAGAAGCAATACTTTCTAATATGTCTTCTGTAAAAACCATGACATCCGAAGTTGTGTTTTTAGATCCGATTTATAAAGCTATTTCTTTTGGTGTTCGATCTACTAGGGAGATTAACGTGAGTAGTCGAGCAACAACCTTTTTAAATGTATTCAAGCATGTTAATAGCAAGCGGAATTCGTTTTCAATTGCAAATGATGTTAAAAAAGCATTCGAGCAGTTTTTTAGTCCAGTTGATGCTAAAATTGGACGAAAATTAGGATATTCTTCTTTAATTAGTTCAATCTTAAGTATTGATGGGGTAGATAAAATTCAAACAAAACGAACAGACACAGGAGAAGTATACGATGGTTTGTCGTTGTATATGTGGAATCCTGTATTTTCTGATATAGATAAACAAATAGTAACTAACGATCTTGCAATGAGAGAGTTTGAATTTTTTTACTTCGATCAACTACAAACTATAGCATCAAAAATTATTATTGTAGAAGATGCTATGTATAACTAACAAATGCAATCACCAAGTCAATTTTCAATTTCTCCACAAACTAAAATAGGAGAAGCGTATTTAACAGAATTTGAAGTTGGAGCGTATTTTTCAAATTTTTACAAAAAATTCACTTGGGATTTTGGAGATGGCACCTTTGTTTATGATGTATCTGGTTTTAAGCATATCTACGACTTTCCTGGCATATATACTATTAGGCTATCAGCGTGGTCATCAGAAGGATTCTTAGTTTCTGATTATACTCAAGTTAAAGTAGAGTTTGCGTATGTAGATGATGTATTTTTTGCTAAAACTCCAAGCAATTATGGTATTGCTGGACTACCGACACCAGAACCATTTGTTTTAAATGTAATTTCAAGTAAAATTAACGAGCCGGTTTCTTTAGTTTTCCAGGCTCAAAACACAAAATCCGTACCCTATGAGTCAGTTAGTCCAAAATGGAGACACATCACTCCTCATTGGAGATTTGTTGATGCTGATACAAATAAAATAATACAAAACCCACACGTTGTGCAAACAACTCCTATAGTAAAAAACGGGACAACCGTTGCTGTGTCTGGTACTGTGTCTTTTTATTATATTGATGACCTCTCAACCATTACAAATAACAATCAAGAAACTAGCTGTCCTTTATTACTTTCGGTGACATTGAGCTCGTTGAATTTTACGTATCCGCTCGAGTCTACAAAATTTCCATATCACAGCTATGCAAATAGTGATATAACGAAGGCTAACATTTCTTGGCAAATAAACGACGTAATTCCAACTCAATTAAAAGTTTCAGAAAACTACCTTTCTGAGATTTATCCGTTTAAGTGGTCAACGGTTCCAATTCCAGTCATGATTAATTCCATGTTTAATCCTAAAGATTTAGCTGGATTTACAAATTCATCTTTAAGCGGAACTTGTAATGTGTTATCTTATCCTAAAACAAATTATTTGGGGTCGTTAAATTCAGTAAAATTAGTATTATCTGCAGAAGGTGGAGCTGTTATTCCTAGTGATTTGTATACAGTAGAAGTTGAAGGAGTTTCTTATCATCCATTATCCGCTCCTTTGTTTTTTAAAAGAGAAGACAGCTTTAAAAATCTTCTTTGTGGTTATGTATTTACTACTTTGACTCCTTTAACTTCTTTTGACACGAATTTAGTAATTGCAGTTAGTACCGTGGCGGTCAACCAACTTTCTTCGACTAGTTCGTTCGGACTTCCAACCGGAATACCAATCAATTCCAATGTTTATATTTCTAATCCCTCTTGCGGTTCGATAAGCAAAATCAACAGCGTTCTATATACTCAAGATCAATGCTCGAATATTGCACATTATGATAAGTCAGAATCTTTATCATATACAAATCAAACAGTTTTTTCCGTTCCAATTTTACAAGAAGAAAATTTGTTTGTTTCTACATTGTCAGGAGAATCCGAAGTGTATGGAATGTCATATGATCCAATTAGAAATCGGTTATACGCAGCAGATGTTGATCAAGATACCATATTAATATTTAACGATAACAATATATTGTTGAATACAATTCAACTGTCTTCTTACACTAACTCCATTTATAATTCACCAGCTTTTATTGCTATAGATAGTGTCGGTTCTTTTTGGGTGTCTCTTTATAACAACCAAAGATTATTAAAGTTCGATTCAAATCTAAATTTTTTAGTTTCCGCCGTACCTTCTTCTACCGTAAGTTTGGAAGCTAGTGCTTTTGGAAGCTTTTTAATAAGTCCTCCCTTTGTTGAAGTTGATATACAAGGAAACGTGTGGGCTTGTTACTCTCATCCTTTAAGCAGCATGTTAGTAAAATTTGATGGAAATACTGGAAATGAGCTATTCAAGGTGAATAATTTTTCAGTTTCAAGTGTTCCGGTTGCTCTAGGTATTGATGTGAGTAATAACGTTTGGGTTGCGTGTTATGATTCGAATGTTGTGCAATGCTATGAATCTCTTACTGGAGTTCTATTGTATGAAGTATCTCAGATATATCATCCAAGTTACTTGTCATTAGACAGACAAAGCCGGGTATGGTTCACACACGGCTATGATCTTTTAAGTGTGTTCGATTCAACGACAAATGTATTAAAAACGTGGAAATATAATGCTTCGTCTAGAGATTTGGCTTCTAAAACAAACACTTACAACTCGGTTGATATACATGCAGCATTAACCGAAAATGAAATCTGGGGAGGATTAGCTGTTGATGCATACGATAAAATTTGGGCAATTGATTCGGATAATAACGTAGCTTTAGTTTTTTCAGCAGACGATCCAGAAAATACATGTATAACCATTGACGTGTTACCTAGACCAACTTTAAATCCGGTTATTATTGGTAGTTCGTCTTCAACTGTAACACTACTAAAAGTAAGATCTGCTCAAGCATCAGGCGATTGGACAGGAAATCGCTGGCTGCAAAAATTTGGAAACGCGTCTAATCAACTCGAAATTAGAGGTGTGTCTTCTCCGTTTAAAATTCACGATATAAATGCTTCTTATAATATTACAAAAGTTAATGAGGAATTTGATATGGGAGAATATCTGCATTCTCTTGCTTTGCCAGAAGCATTGAATAATAATACAGAACTTTTTGAAAATTTTTTGCCTGCAATAGTTGGAAATTCTAACCCAACTAAAGAGAGCATGGGGAGAATTGCTTACGAAAAAATAGCTAACTTTATTGACTCGCATGCAGATCTCAACACAGCAAGCATTAAGCAGCTTTTATCATTTGCTGAACAAATGTCTGTTGAGACCAACGGATATGGAGTAGATTTTCCGATAGAAATTCTTAGGTTATTGGATTTGTTTTCTGTTGACAAGTTTTATTTAAGAGGCAGAAAGAATATAAATAAAGATTTTTTAAGTAAAGTTGGAGAAGAACTAACTCTTTCATCTATTATTAGTGCTGGTCAATATATTGTATTGAGAGATCGTCTTTATCAAAATTACAATTTAGTGTTTGTAACTGAATTGACAGGAAACGTGTCTTGTTATCCACTCTCTAGTCTAGCTGTAAATGGAGCTAGAGAACCTTTGCTTGTTAACTATGATTTTTACGAGTATGTAAACGTAAGCGATGGATATAAATTTAACATAATTAACTGGGACTCTGAATTTACTAACTTTGATGGATTAACGGGAACTGACTTTTTTAATTTAACTTCTCAATCTGATTGGTATGGAGAGAACGGATTAGTTGAAATTATGTTTAATAATTTAATTACAAAGAGACTTTTCGATAAAATTTAAAGTTTGTTTCTTGGTACTTGGATATAAATAATCCAAGTGGAATCTGTTTATCTCAATCAATTCATAAATTACAATAAAGAAGAGCAGCAAATCGATACAAACGAACCTTTGTCTTTTTTAGAATGGAAAAGACAAAAACCAGACTTAATCGAAAAGCAAGCTGCTGCTCATTATAATTTGTATGTGATAAATTGGTTTCAAAACAATAAACGAAAACCACTTTCAACTAAGTTTTTATTAAAACAAAAATATTTGTACTTGTTATTTCAGCTTCATGTTTTTTTTACAGAAGAAGAAAAACAAATATGGTATAACAAAATCAATTTTGCTGACGAAAGAGAATTGTTAATTTCTATACCGTTCTTTGCTCGTAAATTAAAACAAATTGCTTTATATTATTTACATTTACGTAAAAAACTTAAAAACACCAAATTAAAATATAATCTTGCTGGTACTTCTTTTGGATTAGAACAAGAAATATACAATTTGTTTATTAGAACCTTTACTGATTTTAATAACGAAGCTCTTCCTAATTTATTAGAAACGTTACCTTCTCTTTCAGGTATAAGAGATTCTTTAGTTGTACAAATCGAAGATATTTACGATGACGTAGATTATTTTGACAAATCAACAACTATTCCTATTTCAGGATATTACAATTTATTTCATGCAGCCACTGAAAAGTTTTATCAAACTAAAGGAATCACTCTTTCTTCTTCTGAGTGGGTATTTTCAGCACTGAATGCTTCTTCCTCAGATTCGGTTGACTTGTTTGTCAGCCAATTGACTGGAGCGTTTTTAGAAGTTACTTCAGCTCTAGAATACGAAGAGTTTATCAAAAATTTTATTGCTGAAAATAAATTTTTAACATCGTTTGTAAAAACCTCAGCTTCTCCGGACGTAATTACGATTGATATACAGCAAGGAAACAACGCTTTTTATTATCCGTACGGCTTCGTAGATCCTAGTATTTTATTTGAACGGCAAATAGTACCTGTTGCATTGAGTTCTATTACGCTGGAAGGTGCCACCGCAGGAAATAACCTCGAAACGTCAGATACCATCTTTATTAAAAACGGAAACGAAGTCAGTGGAGCTTGGCTTTATTACAAACAATATGAAGACGTAACTGAAAATTTAAGAGCGTCTTTTGCTCAGAATGCAACTACTACTTTTGTTTTTCCGTTTCCCGGATACGGTTTGTCTGGTGAAGATCTCCCTTGGACTGGCAGAAGCGTAAAGTATACTCCAGGATTTAATTTTTTGACAAACGAAATGAAAACGTTAGTCAACAAAGAATATTGGACTTCACCTTTAGAAAATTCTAACATAGAGCCAATTTTGCTGAATAACACAACGCTTATAAGTCAAAAAGCTACAGCAAACACAAATCCCAAATTTGCGGATCAAATAACAACATCTTTATGGAACGTTACAAATAATTTACTTCCTGCTGTTGACACAAATGGTTCGTGGTTATACAAATTTCTTAAAACTGCATGGCCAATAGGAAAAAAGTCTCCAAACGTTTTTTTATGGCCTTATCATATTGTTGATCCCGAACAAGACGACATGTCTTATCTTTACAGTCAAATTTACATGAAAGATGTTTGTGACACTGTAAAGCTCAGCACATTGAATTTTTCGTTTGCTATTGCTGCTTCTTCTATTGAATTCGCTGACAAAATTTATAAGTTGCACAATTTTTCTGATGTTATTTCTCAAGCAACAGAATGCTGTTGGTTGTCTTCTTGTACAACCACTTTCAACGCAACAAAATATAAAACTTTTGGACAAAACGGTTTTTCTGCTTTGTTTGATTCGGAAAAGACAACGAGGTTTCTGTGGACCGGACCTACAACCGACTTAAGCGCGGTATTTGTTCCCAATATTACTCACAAGCCTGAGTGTTACTTCTCAACAGCAAATCTTTCTTTAACCTCTAATTTAGAATGGGAAAAGTGTTCTTGCAAGCAAGTATATTACAGCCCTTTTGGACATCCAGGAAAAACTTTTGAAGAAAATAATGGTTTTGCGGATTTTATAGCAAAGGATGCAACAAATAATTTATTTGAATTTGATTTTGACTCTTGGAGAAGTACTACTAATTCGAGGTTTTGGTCCTCTCCTGATGTTGCTTGGTATAAAACTAAAAAAACGATTGGGTGGGGTGGAGGCGAGTGGATATCAAACGTTCAATCAGGAGGAGCTCCTTTTAAATTAGAACCAGGTAAAACCTATTTTTACCGAAGAGCTGGTTCGAGATTAAATTCAAGCAGCTTTCCAGCTTACTCAGTAAATTATGATTTTGGATCAAAGCAAGCTAGATGGATTACAGCAAAGCAAAACGATAGAGGAGAATGGGTTTCTTTTGGCGAGCCGTCTGCTATGAGTTTTAAACCTGGCGATTTTATAAAATATGAGAGAGCACAAAGTACTCAGTGTTGGTTGATGTCATCTCGTTTGGTAGAAGAGCAAAGCACAAATTATGGAAGTAAATGGAGTACGTTTGATTACATAGCTTCAGGCTCAGCTTTAGGTACAACATATATTAGTTGGCCAATGGAAGACAATCAAATGCTTTCAGATCCACAACTTCCTCCAGTAACTTTTTTTGATGTTGAAAAAATATATTTTTGGGAAATTCAAAATTTGCAAAAACCTTGGCTAATTTCGAGATATTACAGCACGCAAGTTAATATAGATATACCAGGTATAACTGGATTTACTACAGCCACTACTCAAACTGTTGTTAGTAATAAAATGTCTTTTGCTTTTACTCCACCAGAGACAGGAACATACAAAATCACAGTATCAGCATCTGCAAAAGGTGTTGGAGATTTTTCTTTTACTGACATACCTTTACTAACAGTAGTTCCTCCTTATAGAGAAGAAGAGCTGTTAGTTCCGTTTAATTTTCCTTCAAGCGGATTTTTGTTTGAAGAAACATTAACTGGTTGGAATTATAATACAAATAAAGCTAAACCAAAAGCTCTTGGAGCGAAACCCTATTGGGCAGATTTATATCTTGACAAACAACTAGCTACTCGTTTTCGAGGAGTATTGTCGTGGGGATTTCCTTATAATTTTTTAGAAGATTATCTTCCTGATCATGCTCCTAGATTATCTTTATTACGTTTAAATTATGGAACAATAGTAAAATATAAAAGACAGGGGTATGACTTGATTTGGAGCCAGCCTTTTATTTTTAAAAATTATTCCGGCACTTCTATTTGGTGTCAAATATCCTCAATTACCACACCAACGTCTAATTTATCTGCATTGTTTAATACTAAACGTATAGATGAACTAAATGTAATTCCTACTAAACTACCGACAGATATACTTTTGACCAATATCAAAAACAGTCTTCCGGTAGAAATTTATTACAACGCTCTTAACAGTTTTACATGGCCAATAACATCTGAAATACAGATAGAAACAACAAACGAAAGCATTGAAACAGCATATGAATCACAAAATCCGTGGAATAATTTAAACAATCGGTTTTTTTCTACAATTGCGACGTTACCTGTATTAGAAGATCTGTATTCTTTAGTAGATGTTGGTGGTTATTTTATTCCACAACATCTTGGTGCTTCTCAGTTTATCAATAAAGATTTTGAGCATTTTTTAAAAACCAACGATGCTTTTGAAAACGTTCTTGTAGAAGACACCAGCATTCATATAGGAGGCAGAGGAAGAACTAAACAAGATCAACCTACTATTTATGATTGGCAAGAACAAAACCAATGGATGAAAGAACCTCCGTCTGCAGGAGTTAAATCAGGAGCAGTTAAAAGCGAATGGACAAAAACACTGCAAACGTTTTTGCCGTATGAAGAAAATTCCGAAGAAGTTTCTTTAGGATTAGTTACCCCATGGAGCAAAAATTCCCCATGGGGAGGAAAAGAAGGGGATGAGTGGATTGATACATTAAATCATCCAAAAAGTCTTACGGAAGTTCCTAACGTTTCAGCTTGGATTGACACACAAGTTCTTAAAAACAGCAATCAGATTGCTGATAATTGGATAACAGATATTTTTGGAAACCAGTATGCTCTTTACAAACAACTAACTAATATTGCTGTTGGAAACGCACCTAAAAAAACAGGTGAGTTGTGGGTTAAAACAAATTCAGGAAGAGTATTGCCAGCATATAAAGCTTTGTCTGCGGTATTTAATGCATTCAAGTACGAATCTTTTTACTCTGAGTTAACAGGAAATGGAATTAAAACAGTTGACTGTTTTTTCGATACGATTTTATTTGAAACCGAAACATCTGTAGTACTATTTCAACTAGAGTATGATTACAACACAGAAGAAATAGGAATCAATGTAGACAATACAATAATCGTTTCTGATTTGTACATTAAAAACTTACGTTTTGAACGTTCTTGGTTAACACCTAAAACCAAAACAATTGCTCTGCTGTTTACTGATTTCAACTCCAGCTCTTTTATTCCAACCATATACACATTAAATTTAGCAAACAGAGTATACGCTAGATCGTTTCCCATTACTCTTCAAGATTATACAGATATTTCGGCTGGATTATCTGGCATTTCGATTCATCAATTAGACAAAGCGGCATATTATTTTAATTCTTTACTACAAACCAGTTTAATAACGTACAAAGGTGTTGATAAATTTAATAAGCTATTCTTTGTTGATTTTGAAATCGAACATCAAGAAAACCTTATTTTAAAAACAATCAATCGATTTATTGATACAACGTATTTACTAGACGTTCAATTTCCTCCTATTGTGGATGAAATGTTTTTTGAACCAATTCCGGTTACTACAGGATTCCCGTTTGTCATTAGTGTCACAGCATCAAACTCACCTTTGAATTATGAAATTTTAGGAACACCTCCATTTCCTATAACCGTTTCTCCAACTGGAATGTTTTCAGGGACTGTGTCTTTATCCGGACTATATTATGTTAATTATAGAGTAATAAATCAGATTGGATATACTTCATATGGTTTGACAATAAATGCGACATGAATCCTAAATTCGAAAACACGTTTGCGACAATGGGCTTTAAGAGTCTTTTGACCGTTCCTCCTGATTACAGTTGGGATGAAGGCAGTCCTCTTGTTGAATATCCTTCAAACAAACTGGTTTTTAATGACCCATCTCTTGTTTTATCCAGCACTAACAATTGTGAAGGAATAGAGTATGTAGCGTATTCTCCTTTTGCTGTTCTTACTCTCTCATCGACAATGAGAATTGATTTGTCAGCTGTTTCCGTTAAAAGAGTAATGAATTTTGGTGATTATTATAACTCGGAAAGCAATATTGTTGTAAGTTCCTCAACATCCGCTGAAAATTTTTGCCACACATATGTGATGCCGGGTTTATACTCCGTAAGCTTGGAGTTTACAGAGTTCATTCAAAGTACACCTCACGATTTTTCTGTATATTCTTGCATTGAACGATACTGTAGAGAGTGGACTTGGAAATCGACATACTGCACTCCTACAGTTTTAACTGAAGTCACTTGGCTTAGCACTTTAAGTGGAGGTCCTTTAGAAAAAAGATGGAAAGACCGTTATGATGAAGAATGTAAAGAAACTTGGATGTATACTGGTGGGTTGTATGTTCAGCCGATCGAGTTGATTCCACCACATCCTCTTTTTTGGCAGTGGTATAACTTCAGTTGTTTTCCTAACGACAATCTCAGAAATCGAGATATAACATGGCAAGGAGCTTCTTTTCAACAGTCTGATGAACTAATATGGAGAGATGTAGGTAGTCCATGTTTAAATCTGCCTTATAGAGAAAATTCTTGGGTGTGGATGCATCAAACTTGTTCTTCTCTTCTCACTAGCGGAGCATTGACTCCATCTTCTATGTGGAACGAAATGGAATGTGATTCCAGTAATAGAAGAACATGGGACGAAGCACAAAAAAATTGTTTTGAATATCCTTATACTTTATATAAAGTTGCTAAAAAATATGTAAAAGAACATCTTTTGAGGGTAATCGAAATACCACCAGTTGCTTATTTGCATGTAGATCAATCAAAAAATTTTCACAATAGAATTTCCCCTTATCAGGTTCGTCTGTCGCCTCGTTTTATCAAATGCGGAAGCTTTCCAATAGAAAAAATTGTGTGGGATTTGGGTGATGGCTCTCCTCTTTTAGTTCAAAAAAGATGGGACGTAAATAAAAGCTCTCAGTTTATATACACAGGAACGTATGATTTGGATTGGGAGGATCCTAGAAATTTCGATGTTATTCACACGTATACCGTAACGCCACGAACTGGATATTCTTTTTATCCTTCTCTGACGTGTTATGCTAGCTCGACATACACTTCCGATTGTGCAACTGGAATAGTTGGACCATTAAAGCTCAAAGCTCTACAAGAAACAGATGATGACTCCGTTGAAAACGTATTTAACTTACGTTTGATTCAAAACGAGATAACAGAATCTGGTAAATTGTTATTAGGTGAAATTGGAAGAACAGCTGTTATATGGAGATATGGAACAAAGAATGAAGAACCAACTATTAATCCAATAACAATAAGAGCTCATTATAAACCGGGCTCTGTAAATATACGTTATAATATTACTTTAAATGAGCCAAGCGATGTTGATTTATTGATACAATTTACTAACGTATTATACACCACAACATCTCCCTTAAGTGTTGATGTGATCTTACCCGTTGATAGTAATTCAACTACAGCAGAAACCAGTAGAACTCTGTTTGAGTCATATTCCTTTTTAGATCAGCAATCAGAATTTTTTAATATAAAAGTAATTCCGCTACAACCTTCAAAATACATACATCAAACAGAATTTGTTCCGACGTTTGAACCACAACCCTCAAGCACTCCTCAACCAACACCATTGCCCACTCCAACACCAATTCCTAATTGTGATTTAGTAGTATCGATAAAGGATATTTCTTGTGACTTATCTTACACTGTAACTATTACACCTTAAATAATTTTATGTCAGCATCTATCACGTTCAATTCAATAAATTTTTTAAATTTATCTGCAGATTTGTCGTTTTATCCACTTACTGGTGGGTTTGAACATATAGGGTTAGTAAACATACCTTACGTTCACAATTCTTTGGGTTATTATTACGGAACATATGAATTTACTTTTGGAACTTATAACAAAACTTGCTCAATTCAAGTTCTTCCAGTTCCAGCAACACCTACTCCTACTCCTACTATTACCAATACTCCAACAAATAGCCAAACTCCAAACCCCACACCTACTACTACACCAACTCAAAGCAATCCACCTACAAATACTCCAACTCCAACAATTACACCATCAAATACTGCTACCTTGGGTTCTACTCCTACTCCAACACGAACTTCTACTCTTTCTCCTTCACCGACACCATCCGCAACGATTTCAACAGCTTCTACTGTTTTAACACAGAACGCTTTAGGTGTATCCTGTACTCAGTGTTCATCAAATGGTATCTCAATGTCATTTAATGTGATTGGAACGAGCTTGACGTTCGCTCCATTAACAACACCAGGTTCTCTACCTTCGAGTTTGTTTATATACAAGTCTGGTACTATCATCGGACGCATTACAGTAACGTCTGGATACAGAGCTACTCCAGTTTCGATGGTTCTTGTATATAGCGGAGTTACTTATACGTTTTTATCAAATGGTGGAACTGCTGTAACCACACCCGCAAACGGATTTCGAATAGATGTTTAATGCGGCATTATGAAAACAATAACTCAAAGCGGAATGGAGGCAATTGAATGTCAAGTTGTTGGCAATAAAGATATAAGCAGTTTAAGTAATTTATCAAATTTAACAACAATAACTGGTATTGGTTACGCTTCTGATAATAGAACGTTTGCTGGTTGGATTAGCTGGTTGTACTTTTTTTATACAAACGGACTTGATATCCTTAATTCCCTTCAAACATTAGTAAAAAACAACGGATATTTAGTGGAACTTATCTCAACGGCTTCTGTTCCATTTACTCTTTATTCAGATACAGATAATTTTCCTTCAACTAAAATCATTCAAAGAGAAATAGAAATAGCAGAATATAGAGGAACGTCGAATTTACTAATCACCGATTCGCCATTTATTAATGAATTATTAGAGGTGTATCATTATGACGGATTTGGTTGGGTCAGCTGGATTTTTGGTCTTTGGAGTGGAGGACTAAATGAATTTAATTCGTTAGAAAAGTTTGAGCCAAATAAAACATATTTAATTGTAAACAAAACTACGTTTTCAGATTATGTTTTTTACAATTCTGCTCCTGCGTCCTCGCCAACACCAACTCAAACAAACACACCAACTCAGTCTCCCTCTGTAACACCAACCCAGACTGTAACACCAACCCAGACTGTAACACCGACACCAACAGAAACTAATTTTGCACTGCCTCCTGCTACTCCAACTCAAACAGCAACTCCTCCACCTACTCCGAACCCCACTACTACATCTACCGTTACGTCTTCGATTACTCCAACTAAAACGGTGACTAAAACATCAATGGCTACTCCTAACCCTACAAGTACGCCCACTCCAACAAATACTACTACTTCCACACCAACACAAACTTTTACTCAAACATCAACCCCCTCTCAAACACCAACACAAACTCCGACTAGAACTGCAGCTCCGACTCCAAATCCTACAAGTTCCCCAACTCAAACTAATACTCCAATACCAAGCCAAACTCCAACTAAAACAGCAGCTCCTACGCCAAATCCGACGAGTACTCCTACAATTACATCAACTGAAACGCCAACCAGGACTGCAGCTCCAACTCCAAATCCTACAAGCACTTCAACGGGCACGCCAATGCCCACTCCAAATCCAACTTCAACTAAAACACCAGTTCCTACACCAAATCCAACAAGCACTCCTACTCCAACTAAAACGGCAGTTCCTACACCAAATCCAACAAGCACTCCTACTCCTACTCAAACTCCAACTAAAACGGCAGTTCCTACACCAAATCCAACAAGCACACCAACTCAAACTCCAACTAAAACGGCAGTTCCTACACCAAATCCAACAAGTACTCAAACTCCAACTAAAACGGCAGTTCCTACACCAAATCCAACAAGTACTCAAACTCCAACTAAAACGGCAGTTCCTACACCAAACCCAACAAACACTAACACACCAAGCCAAACTCCAACTAAAACGGCAGTTCCTACACCAAATCCAACAAGTACTTCTACTCCAACAAAGACTGCAGCTCCTACACCAAATCCAACAAATTCTCCAACAACAACTCAAACCCCTTCTAATACTCAAACACCAACTCCAACTCAAACTCCAACACCTTCAACTACTCCAGATCCAACGAAGACGCCAACGACCACTCCAGATCCAACTAAAACACCAACTCAGACTAAAACAAGCACACCGGATCCAACTAAAACACCAACTCAGACAAGAACACAAACTCCGACTATATCTAATCCATGTCCGATACCATCTGGAGGAACAGCTTTTATTTCAAATATTAACTGTTCTCTTACTGAATGTAAAGTTTTTGCAAGAAATGATGGATGGTTTACTTTCAGCACAAGTTCGAGTACAACAAAACTATGGTTTGATAAATACACCAAACAAATTAAAACTAACAATACAAGTGATATTAAAAGGTTTTGGGGTTGGACTCATTTTAATAACGGATGTGAAGACACGTATAGTGGAATCACCGTTGATCTCACAAAAGTTCCTCTAATAGAAGAATTCGTTACATCTGGATTTGGTCACAACATAACTGGATTTAATGCTGCAGGTTGTGCGAGTTTAGTTACGGTAGATATTGGCAATGGTTTACACAACATGACTACATGCGATTTTTCCAATTGCACTTCTTTACAAGTTCTTGATTTAAATGGTACGTCTAGTGCTAAAAGATTAAATTCTATTAATTTAACAAATTGCAAAAAGATAAGAGATTTGCGTTTACAAAACCATAGTTTATCCCTTGCCTCATTAAAAACTATAATTAGTATTATACATACTGGTGCTACAACAAATAGTATAACAAACGGCTATTTAGATTTAACTGGTAATCCTGGTTGGGCATCAGCAAAGACTGATGCCACTGCCAAGGCTCAATTAAAGTTTTTATCTAAATGTACCTCAAAAACAAGTACTGGTTATACTTGGACTATTGTAGGATGGAGTCCGTGTACAGATGGTTATTAAAATAGCCGTTTATAGAAATTATTGCTGAGTTAGATAAATAAAATAAATGAAAAATCAACTTTCTGATATTTACGAACAAATACTACTAACCGAGTCAGAAAAAAATTCTCTGACTAAATCAACTAATGATAATGTAGGTAATCTTAAACCAAATCAAGAAGCTTTTGGAGAAAAACCAGAAGCAGTTGCTGGTCCAGAAAAAGCTAAAATTAAACAAGGGCCTTCTTATAAAATTTCAACCAGCTCAGAAACCGGAGTATCATATTCAAAACAAGGCTCTTCTTTTAAAGGAACCAAAGAAGCTTCAGAAGCAGAAAAAGAAGAAGCAACAGATATGAAAGAAGAAGAAGTTGTTCCCGAAACAGAAGCCAATAAAACTGAAGAAACCGAAGAAACAGAACAAAAAATTACATCGAAAAATTTCAACAATAATGATAAATATAATAAACCAAGTAAATCAACCCAAGTAGAACAATATACTATGAGCGCATTCGAAACCTTATTTAAAAAAACTCTAACTGAAGAAGTTAAAGAACCCGCAACAGATAATCAAGAATCTCTTCCTGTGTCTGATTCAGCAAACTCTGTTTCAGATGAAACAGAACAAGTTGCTGATACAGAAGATGTTTCAGATGACGTAGATGAATCCGAAACAGAAGGTGACTTAATTGCTGATTTACATGAGCTTAAGTCAAAACTAGAAACAATTTTGTCAAAATTGGAATCTGACTTAGACTCAGACGATTCAGAAGCTGAAAATTCAGAGGACGACTTTACTGATGAAGACTATGAAGACGAATTCGGAACAGAAGACGGTGAAGATGAAGATGGAGAAGAAACGGAAGACTCCAAACCAGTAGTCACAAAAGAATCCGTCGAAAAACCAAAACCTCTTTCTCCTTCTAAAGGTAAACAACTAATTTCTAAAAACAATAAAGTTGGTGGAAAAATTAAAGCTAAAGGCGGCAAAGCTTACGCAGGTAATCTAAAAAATGACCCTTCTCCTAAATCTTTAGCTTCAAAAACCAATCATTTAACAAAAGGTAATTCAGAAGTTAAATCCACCGTTAAAAAAGGTGATTTTATTAAATAATTTATAAGCTAAGTGGGATAAAAAAGAGGCTCTATGTGAGCCTCTTTTTTTTTTTGTTTTTTCTTCGAGGGTTTGATTAAATAATGAACAATGAGAATTAAAAATAAACGATTGGAAGATTATCTTACTGTAGCTAAAACTCCAATACATCCCAATTCTTTAGATTCAAATGTCTTTTATGTTCCAGAAACTGGTGAAAATCCCAGATTGCTTCCTGGTATTCAAGCTCAAATTGCAAAAAATATAGAGTTATTATGTGGAGAACAGCATCAAAGAATAAAAAGATACGTTTTAGTTGGAGATGCTTTGATTCCTGGATCTCAAAATCGAACAGCTGATTTAAAAATTCTTATTATTCTAAACAAACAATTAATGGATATTGATTTAGAAGGAGTTATATCAGAAAAAATATTAAAAGTAATAGACTCTCTCAACAATTCTTATGCAATGGGTACTTTAAGAAAAATTAAGTACGTTCCAACAGTTAGAGATTTAAATCTTTCCGAACATCAAGCTGTATATGATGTTTTTACAAACCAATGGATTAAACTTCCAACCAATTTAAATGTTAACTACGATTAATGATAAAGTACGGTATTTAAATAAAAACAATAATGCTAATGAGCGTGAAAATTACTCAAAGTGGTGGAAAGAGCTCATAGAGCATTATGGTACTTCTATTACATATTATACTCATGGTTATAGTTTAACATCCCATAATTTTTTATATGGAGAAGATCCAACTGCTTCATATACAAAAACGCCAAACGTCATAATGATAACAGATATTACTAATGACGCGTTAATGCTCTCAAAATTTGGAATAATGGCTGATTGTGATCTTACTGCTGTTATTCATATATCTTCTTTTTATGAAAAACTAGGTTGTGGGTCTGAGCCTAAAGCTGGTGATTTGATTCAGCTTACAGAATATGGTGCTGATCGCCCAGGAGGAAGAAGTGCTCCTATTTATGAAATTACTGAAAGAGATGATGAGTATTTAAATATGACCAACCCGTTGATCGGTCATTATGTGTGGTATATTAAGTGCAAACGCTTTGAATATTCATATGAGCCTGGTATTCCCGATCAGCCTAACAACAAACAGCTTAGTGACGGAGGTGATTATGGACGTTATGCTGGAGGAGAAAACCCTGAAGAATTATTCCAATCATATCCAGATTCGGTTCAAAATTCTGCAAAATGCATTTATGATTATTATAGTGACGATCCAACTGGTCTCGAAATTAATCCCAACCATTTTGTTCCTCCAGCTAAACCATCATGCCCTGAAAATTTAACACTTAGAAATTTAAGTGCTGTTCCTGGTCCTTATGCTCAACAAGAAGTTTTCACACAAGAACATTTAGACTCCATAAATGCACTAACAACAGAGCTTCTTTCGTCAAACGCAGTTAATACTGCTACCACCGAACAAATTTTTATAACAAATAATAGAAAAAATGTTATGTTGAGAACGTTAGTTTCAGATGTTAGTGGCACAAAAACTTTTACTATACAAACTAGCGGTAAACCTGAAGATGTTATCACATACTCAACATCAGATTCTGTTGTCAACTTGTTTGATGTGTTTGGAGGAGGAACTGTTTAATATGAGTAATAAATCAAAACCTTATGGATACTATGGAGGGGTAACACAACAAAACCATTATGTTCCACCTCCCAGCATACCTTTTATTCCTCAACCAGCTTCTATTCCTTTTGTGGAAGACTATGCACAAAAACTAGAAGAAATTCGTTTTTCCGTTGAAGAAACACAAAAATTTTTTACTTTAAACAAAGGAAGTATAATGCGGAGATATCTTATAGAAAGAACCTCAAATCAAGAGTTATACAAAATCACAACAATTGATAACCCAACAGATGTTATCATTTATACTACTTCTTTATCAGGAGTTGAAGATCTTCTTTTATTAGATGGAGGAGAGTTTTAATGAACGAAGATATCTTTCAACGACGAGTTTTTTCAGACAAATACAAAGAAACATTAAATTTACTCAACTCTTTATCTAGTATTGCTGAAGACGATCAAAACATTTTAATACGTCTTAACACCTCACATTTATCAGCAGATAAAGAAACCTTCCAAAACGTTGATGATTTAGATACGTTTGTTTTTTTAACATCAGCTGATCCAGAAAATGAAATTACATATAAATCTCTTTTAAATCAAGTAAATTTAAATGTCCGAGATGGCGGACACTTTTAGAGTCAAATCCCTGTTATATACAGGGATTTTTTTTTTTGTGCTTACATAAAAAAAATACAAAAATTGATAAGTAATATTGTTGGCTATAAAAGTCAACAACAAAATAACAATCAACCAAATAAAAAATTATGGCTTATAACACAATTCTAATTAAACGTCGTACGTCTGGCGCCGTTGGTGCTCCCTCTTCACTATCTGGTGGTGAGTTGGCATTTAACGAAGTAGATAGTACGTTATATTACGGTGCTTCAGGAGGAGTGCCAATTGCTATTGCGGGTGCTGGCACATTTGCTACGAACAGTCTCGTTAGTAGTATTTCTGCAGATCTTGAATCGCAAATTGCCACTCTAGATTCTACGTTAACTACAAATTTATCATTAGCTCAAAGTGACTTAAACACAAAAATTGACGGTTTAAGTTCAAGCATTGATTATATTGTTAGTAACATTGATCCTGCTGCTTTAGATTCATTAACTGAATTAGTCAGTGCTTTTCAAGGTGCTGATGGAAATTTAAGTGATGCAATTACAAACTTAGCAAACACTGCTTCAACAAATCTAGCTTCTGTTTCTTCTACTTTAGATTCTAGAATTACTTCAGAAGTTTCAACATTAAACACAACAATAGTTTCTGTATCAAGTACTCTTCAAGCACAAATTAATGGGTCAGTGTCAGATTCTATTGGTTCTGTTTCTGATCAATTAGATAGCGATGTAGCAACGTTAAATTCTTTAATTGCTAGCGTTTCAGCTACACTTGATTCAGCTATTGACACAGAAGAAGCTGCTCGTATTGCTGCTGATTCAGTCATTGAAACTACAATGGCTTCTGTTTCAGCTGCTCTTGATGCTAAAATAGATTCCGAAGTCAGTGGTCTTAATTCAACAATTACTAGCTTGTCGTCTACTGTAGATTCACAAGTTAGTAATATACAGTCTCAGATTAACAACGTTCTTTCAAACGTTGATCCTGCTGCTTTAGATTCGTTGTCTGAAATCGTTACTGCTTTTCAAGCTGCTGACGATACCATCAACGGTGCAATTACTTCTTTAGCTAACAATTCTTCTACTACTCTTGCAGCAGTTTCTGCAACATTAAATTCAAGAATTGATTCTGAAGTTGCTAGTTTAAATTCGACAGTTAATTCAGTTTCAGCAACTCTTGCTAGTGATTTAGCAACAGAAACGGCAGCACGTATTGCTGCTGATTCAGACATTCAAACTAATTTAGCTTCGGTTTCAGCAACTCTTGCTAGCGACATTGCTTCAAACACTGCTTCAACAACCAGTTATGTTCATGCTAATTTCTTACCTCTTTCGGGTGGAGAAATTACAGGCCCACTTACAGTTGCTGGCGGGTTAGAAATCGGAGATGGTGCTGAAGATGCTGTATTGTTTGTTGGCAACAACAAGGTAGGTATTGGCACAGAAACACCAAACGAAGAATTAACAGTAGTTGGTTCAATCTCAGCAACCGAAAGTATTTTTGCTTCAAACGCAACATTTACAGATAACGTTGTTGTTCCAGAACCAACAACATCAAACCATGCTGCTACAAAGAATTATGTAGATTCAGCAGTTGATGCTCTTGAAAGTTCGATTGCATCAGAAGTTAACACGCTCAACACAACTGTTGCTGCTGTTTCTAGTAATATTCAAGGTCAAATAGACAATGTTCTTAGTAATGTTGATCCTGCTGCCTTAGATTCATTATCAGAAATTGTTACTGCTTTTCAAGCTGCTGATAGCACATTAGATGGAGCTATTACGTCTCTTGCTGGTGCTGCATCAACAACATTAGCATCTGTTTCTGCAACACTTGATGCTAAGATTGACACTCAGATTTCTAATCTTTCTTCAACAGTTGATGCCAACTTTGTTGAAAAAACCGAATCTGATGCTGTTTCTCTTAACGGCGGATTGACTGTTAGTAGTGGCTTAACCTCAGACAGCCTCGTTGTATCAGGCACTACTAGTCTAGATAACGGAGCAATTACTACCAACGGTTCTGGTAATATGACATTGACAGGCAACGTCACCGTTGCTGAACCAATTGTAAGTTCACATGCTGCTACCAAGAATTATGTAGACGTTGCAGTCTCTGTTCTTGATGGTGGATCATTCTAACTTCACTTACTAATTATCTTTACTCTAGGCGGGTGTAAATCCCGCCTAGAGTTAGATTAAAAAATTAAACTAACCAAATTTATGGCCAAACTAAACATACGACCCGCAACAAAAGTTATAATGACTTCAAACAGCAAAACCAAAATCGTTTATTAATGTTTGATTACAGCATCTGACTAGTATAAATACACAATGTGATTATAGTTTTACCAATTTCAAAGAACGATTTTACTCAACCCCTTAGTGTCTTTTCTTTTATAAAAACACTAAGGGGTTTTTCTTGTTATGAAAACCATGAACTTTTAATGGTAGGAAATCCGTCAGATGTTAGTTACATAAACGCTGTTTACGGTTTAATAGAAGATTTATTTCCTAAGAAAAAAATTCATATCTTTAATGAAGACGGTCCAAGAGGCTGGCCCGAAGGTCCTAATTTTTATTGGAAACAAACGATTGAATATTTAAAATGGGAGGAGAATAAACTTCCGTGGTTTTGGATGGAGCTTGATTGTGTTCCTTTAAAACCTAACTGGGCAAATATTTTAGAACAAGAATATATCAAAAATAATAAACCTTGCATGGGCACAGTTCAAGATACGACCACTATTACAAAAGACATGTATAGAATTGTAATAGGCAAGCATCTTCAAGGAACAGCTATTTATCCTCCAAGAGTAGATGAAATTTGTAGCATTTGGCAATATGTTGATCAACTACCAACAGCATTTGATGTAATAACTCAATGGGAAATAATGCCGAACACTGCAGACACAAAACTTATTCAACAAGGATTTAGAACCCATAAATATAAGTTACATTTCAATCCTTTTAAAATTCAAGGTGAGGACAATGGAGATCAAGGAGGAGCCGTTTCGTATAATACTCCATTAAATCGTGAAGCTGTAATTCATCATGGATGCAAAGACTCCTCTCTAGCAGATATTATAAATTCAGCTGAATATAAATTATGGCTAGAACAATAATGCTTGCCTCTATTATGAATAAATATAACTGGTGAGTTCTACTGTTTCAACATTTGCTGGTGCGATTTCTTCTGGGTTTCTTGATGGTCAAGGAATCCAAGCAAGATTTAATTCTCTTTGTGATCTTATTAAAGACAGCGATGGAAATTTTTACGCAGTAGATACTAATAACCATAGAATTTGTAAAATAACACCAAGTGGGTTAGTTACTACTTTTGCGGGATCGGGAATTGCAGGGTTTGCAAACGGACAGGGTACCTCAGCTCAATTTAATTTTCCCAGATCAATAACTCTAGCACCAAACGGAAATTTTTATGTAACAGATACGATGAATCACAAAATTCGTCAAATCTCACCGTCTGGCAATGTAACAACTCTTGCTGGATCAACTCAAGGCAATGCATCAGGTCAAGGATCTGCAGCAAAATTTAATGAACCGTTCGGTATTACTTATTTTCCGCGTGATTCATATTTAATTGTATCTGATAAAAACAACAATAGAATATGTAAAATTACGTTAGCAGGAGCTGTTTCTGTTTTGACTGGTTCGAGTTCAGGAGCCTCCGGCTCTAGTGATGGTTATCTTACTACTGCTAGGTTTAATGCTCCCACTTACCTATATCATTCTCCAGTTTGGGAAACTGTTTTTGTTGTTGATTCAAACAATTTTAAAGTACGTAGATGTGATCCACAAGGCAGTAGTAGTGTTTCTACTTTATTTGGAACCGGAGTGGCTGGATATTCAGACGGAAATAAAGCTACAGCACAAGTTTTCTCACCTAAAGGCTTAATACATACCAAAAAAGGATTTATATATTTTACAGATGGTAATCGTATTCGTAAATGGTCATTTTTGTTTGATAGAGTAGACACATTATTTACTTCAACAAACGGTTTACCTTCCTCGGAATTGTTTGGTTTAGTTGTAAACGAATTAACTGGAAGTTTGTTTGTAAACGCTACAAATCAAATAATAGAAATTTCAAATGTGCAGAGACCAGCGCAAATTATTGAACCTTTTGCAGGTCCTTTGTCGATTAATTCACGCGGATATGTAGACGGAGAAGGGAGTTCAGCAAGATTTTCTTCTCCTTCTAATTTGGTAAGAGATTTTGAGGGAAATACATACGTAACTGATGTGGGGAATTTCAGAATTCGCAAAATTTCTCCTTCAGGAACAGTTACTACTTTTGCTGGCTCAGGCATAAAAGGGCATTTAGATGGACAAGGAACAGCTGCTCGGTTTGGAGATTCACTCGAATTAGCTATAGATTCCAAAAAAAATATTTATGTTTCTGACAGAAACAATCACTGCATTCGGAAAATTACACCCACCGGATACGTTTCGACTTTTGCTGGTTCCACTCAATGGGGATACGTCAACGGTCTAACGACAACTGCTCGATTTTCTCATCCAGAGTCATTAGCAGTAGATAAATATGACAATATATACGTAGCGGATACGGGCAATAGCGTTATCCGAAAAATATCAACAGATGGATATGTGACTCTATATGCAGGAACACAGTCCGGCATCGGCTATAGCGGTTTAGTTGACGGAGATCGTCTTAGCGCGAAATTCCTTAGTCCGCGTAGTGTAGCTATAGATAATACTAACACGATGTATGTTGGAGATGATACTTTCGTTCGAAAAATAGATTCGCTTGGAAACGTCACGACTTTTGCTGGTATATCTAATCCTTTTTCTACTTCACAAGAACCAGACTTTATTGGGCCTGCTTTACAAAAAAAGTTTGGGTATATTCAAAATATTGTTACCTCAACATCAAAAAACATATTTGTTTTAGATGGAAATTCAATAGTAAAAATTACTCCTAATGGATTAGTAACCCCTGTATTTAACGAGAGTGATGTTTTATTTAAAGACCTGTCAATAAACCCGTGGAACATGACATTTGACAGAATAACCGGAGATGCTTATATCGTTTATGGTGCTCCCAATTCATGGTGTGCACAAGGGGTGGGAAAAATTACTAATTTCAATGAATATCCTGTTGCCTTTTTCCAGGATATAAGCTCATATTTCATTAAAACTAAAAGCAACGCGAAGTTTTTAGGCAAATCAAAAAATTTAATTTTTATTGATCCGCTCTCTTATAATTCTTAGTTTTTTTGTAATGTTATCAAATGTGGAAAGTAAATAAATAACCTCAATGCCTGAGATTACACCTACTCCTACTCCTTCAAGATTTGAATGTCATCTTCCTGATGTTGGCTCATACTATGTAACATCTTACTATAGTGTTGCTAAGTATTTAGGTAAAGCGAAAAATTTAATGTTTATTGATCCTCTTTGCTATAATAGAACTCCTCTTCCAACTAAAACTCCTTCAAGCACTGTTACTCCAACTAATACTCCAACTCCAACAACTAGCTCTCCTTTAACTCCGATTATTTCTGGATCTTGGTCTAATATTACTCCAATTCCTAATTTACACGGAGGAGCTCCAGGAAGTTCGTGGCACAGCGTTCATTATTGGAGCAAATTAAACAGATGGTATGCCTTGTATCACACTGGAGCTGAAAATTCAAAGGGACTGACCGCTTCAGCAGTACCAGCTCCTACTTCCTGGACTCAACTGACTTTGCCAGCATCTGCGTATTGGTTTGCTCTCGCATCTGATTCATCGTATTTATATGCTCTAGGGGAATATTCTGTTGGATATAGAAGCACCAACGGATCTTCGTGGACTCCGATGGGGTTTACTACATCACATGGTTGGACTGAAATGAAAAAATTAGGAAATATACTTTTCGTTTCCGATCCACGAGCAGTAGGAGGAAATCGAATATCTACAAATCAAGGTCAAACTTCAGCACAGTTGTTTTCGTCTGATGCTCTATATGATATGGATTATGACGGTGTTTCGTGGATAGCTCTTGTCAACAATTCAACAACCGCAAAAATAACAATGAACGGTACATCATGGAGTAACATTACTATTCCCTCGACTAATGGAAATTCATGGACAAGAATAACACATGGTGGAAATAAATGGGTTGTTTACAACAGAAACACACTTCAAGCAAGCATTTCAAACGGAACAAGCGATGGGTTATCTTGGAATTTAATTACACTGCCAGCGAAGCCTTCTGAAATTATTTTCTATAAAAATTTATATTGGTTGTTTGTTAGTGATGGTACAAAAGTATATTACACAAATAACTTTAGTAATTGGCAAACAATGAATCACACTGCATTAAACTCTCCAGCAGTTGGAGCTGGAAATAATAGAATTGTTGCGTTTGGCAACTTTAGTACAACTTCTATTCTTTCTCCAGCTTTATAATAAATAATATGGATGCCCGAGATTACACCTACGCCTACTCCTTCAAGATTTGAATGTCATCTTCCTGATGTCGGGTCATACTATGTTAAAGTTAAAAACAGTGTT
>Ga0078894_10000043_pt1 | contig 72059 bp, 74 predicted proteins | sample LauGreSu1BDMLBSD_2_FD_67506 | JGI IMG/M metagenome (GOLD analysis project Ga0078894, IMG submission 67506) | Freshwater lake microbial communities from Lake Michigan, USA - Su13.BD.MLB.SD (version 4) (version 4) | ecosystem: Environmental > Aquatic > Freshwater > Lake | place: Lake Michigan...
GGTGCTACTGGTGTAGTAGGCCCTACAGGTGCAACTGGTGTGCAGGGTCCTACAGGTGTTGTTGGATCTGATACAACTGCATGGACAAGTTACACACCAACATTTGTTGATAGTTTAGGCACAGCTATAACAAATCTTGGAACAACAGGAGGGACTCTCATAGGCCGCTTTAAAAAAATTGGTAAAGTAGCATTTGTAAATATTAATTTAAAAACAGCGACCGGTGCATCTCTTGGTTCAGGTGCATGGCGTATTGGCTTACCAGCAGATGCACCAGGAATGACATTATCAACACCCGTATCTTCAGTAACTCTACCAGCAGTAATGCTATTAGGTTCTGTATTCTATCAAGGAGTAGCTGGTAATATTAATGGTACCGGTGCAACGCAAATCAGTATTATAGCACAAGGATTTACAACTGGTGCAGCACTTGTTACCGCAACTTCTCCTGCTGCATGGACCACCGGTCAACTGGCAATCAATGGATCATATGAAACAACTAATTAACGTAATATATAACATATTTGTATTGTAAGATATTATCGTATAATACAAGTATTAATCAATATTTATAGATCATTCTCTAGTATTTCTGCATTTCTGCGCGCCAAAGAACGCATCTCCTCCGTTGGAGCTGTTACAGCACATCGCATAGATGCTTCATATGATTCATGTAGATGTCCAGTTGCTGCTGCAATTACAGCACGTTCATTATCAAACCCCCACAAATAGACCTCTGGTATATTAAATAAGTATTCTGGATTAATAGTACGTTTTTTTGTGATATTTGAAATGGCAAAACACTCCTGTGTAATAGGACGCCCCTCTTTCCGCCTCTGTGAAAATAGTGCATATGGCACTTCAAGGCGATCAGGGTAAAGATTAATACCCGCCCATGTATAGCGAAACTGTTCCCCTTCATCTGATACAAGTGCAATAAGATTCATGTAAGAAATATAACGTTCGTGATCTGATCCATCGCTACAGTCAAGATATCGTTTATACCATGTAGCTGCCTGATCACAGATACCAGCATCACGATAACTCTGTGCAATATAAAATATAATACGTGGATTATTAGGGTGTTCTCCTAACTCCTTCTCAAGTAATTGTGCATCATTCAGATATTTATTTGGGTTACGTGAGCGTGAGCCCTCACACCGTGTCACCATATAGATTTCTGATGGTAAAACACCAATACGTATATCAGTTTTTCCCCTACAATCAGGTGTCTCATGAACCGGTCCATCATACCGCCACCCTATACCAGTACGGAATATTTGAAGACGTCGATGGACCATAGATCCATGTTTCATTATCATCATAAATGCATCGAGTTCATCATGTGTCCACATTGCCTCTCCTGGCACAACACCCTCAATTGTATCATCTGCATCCATCATCATCGTCCACTTCATGCGACCATCGCACAGCGCCATTGCTTCTGACCGATTCACACCGAAGTTGACCCAAGGGCGATCTACTAATAATCCAGGAACCCCTGACATAACCTCACGAATAATCTCCTTTGTGCGATCCGTGGAACCCGTATCCACAATGACCCATGTGTTGATATATGGGATTGCAGAGCGAAGGGCTCTCTCTATAACCGCCTCCTCATCTTTCACAATCATAACCAGACCCACCGCTGGCAACATATCCTAACAACGGTGTGCGTTGAAAAGTTGAGGGGCTAACCGCGATCAAGTAACCGGGCTGTACAATGACAAAACAGATTGTCGGTGTCCTTGAGCTCGCCTCTAAGTATAAGTACGGCTTGACAAGCCGTGGAGTACCTATCTATCTATTCCGCCCATACGATGAAGTGGAACCCGATTATATTGTGGGTTGCAGCCAACGTGACACATCCCGCAATCAGATCGCACTGATTGAGGTGACCGATGAGACCCTGCCCACGCCACCACAGAAACCGCGCGGTCTTCTTGTAAACCTCTTCGGCCCTGTGGGCGAAGCAACAGCAGAGCGCGATGCACTACTGGCACATTACTGTCCTGTGAAACGCTGGGTCACAGAGGAGATCCCTGCTCCTGATACAACGGGTGATGAGCTCCGTGAATACCTAGATGCAGAGCATGGATGGATCACCTTCCATATTGACCCACCAGGATGTCGTGATATTGACGATGCAATCGCCTATCAACCAAAGACGGGGCGCTGGGCCATCACGATTGCAGATGCTGCAGCAGCAGTTCCAGCTGGATCTGTCATTGACCAGAAGGCGCGCGCTATTGGCTCTACATTCTATGATACTGCAGGCACGGCAATCCGACCGATGCTCCCGCCCAAAATCAGCGAAAACGAGGCCAGTCTTCTCCCTGGAGTTCGTCGCCGTGGTATCTCTCTGATGTTCGGCCCCGTTGGCCCATGTGACGTGTTTGCTCTCACCTGGATCACAGTCAAATACAGTTTCACATACGAGAACTTCCTAGGATCCGATGTCGCCACTCTCCTGGGCATTACAGAGGACCCACACGATTGGATTGCATCGCGCATGATCCAATACAATCGTGATGCCGCACGCCTTCTACGCTCTGTTGGAACTGGCATTCTACGATCGCAGAAACCCGCTGATGCAGAAGCAACGGCACACTGGTCTGCAGTTGCCCCTGAACTGACACATATGGCAAATGAAGCTGCATCCTATGAGCCGGCTACCACTGCAGGAGGACACGCGGGTCTCACACTGACATCCTACTGTCACGCTTCGAGTCCCCTGCGACGCTATGCAGATCTGGCGAATCAGCGGATTCTGAAGGCGATTATTCTGCAGCAGCCTCTTGAATCAATGGAACCAGATCTGCCTGCATATCTTAATAGCCGCACAAAGGCTAACCGTCGCTGGTCGCGTGATCTCATGTTCCTGACACATGTGGCACCCGGCGTCGTACAGCAGATTGATGTTGTATGGGTCTCTGCTACACATGTATGGGTGCCGGCCTGGAAGCGTCTGTTGCGTATCCGACATGATATTGGGGCCCAACAGCCAGAGCCAGGATCTCACGATAGTATCTCCATCTACTGTGACCCGACGCGCCGCAACTGGAAGCAGCGAGTGCTAACGGCACCTGTAATTTCCGTGCCCTGAGTAATGGATCAGAATCTTTTGGACTCGTCAAAGTACAGGCTATTCACGCTATCATTTGACTCCCGCTTTGCCGATCAGATCAATGGTGGTACCGAAGATTTCAGTATCAAGATGCCATCCACCTACAAGAATATTCAGCGTATTGCGGTATCCAGTACAGAGATCCCTATGGTAGAGTATCTGCTGTCAGATCGCAAAGGGAACACTAGCTTCTACGTGCAAGTCGCAATGGGGCCACAAACACTGGTTAATATCCCCCCAGGAAATTACACTGCAGCAACCCTTGCAGCCGCAATACAGACAGAGCTTCAGATTGTAAGTGCCGGATTCACATGCACGATTGATCCGATTACCGGTAAAATACGGATTCTGCATACAACATCACTCTTCAATGTAACACTGACAGCTGCTGATCCAAACATATCAGGGCGCCGTACAGATTGGGGGATTGGTTATAACATGGGGTTCCGCACAAAGGGTATTATCCAGGCCTCTGTGAACCCCGCTGGTGGCTATATTCTGACGAGTGATACCATTGTAATGGTGCAGCCACCACCCTACTATCTGTTGCAACTAGAGAGCCCCGACCTGCTGGAGAATCTGACACATCGTGTTGGTGCAGGTGGATCTGTTCCTGCGTTCGCAAAACTTGTGCTACGTGATGGTGTCTACAATATTCAGTTTGACAGTGCATCGGATTATATTAATACCATGCACACATTTTTGACACCGGTAAATGTATCACAGATACGCTTACGCCTTCTGGATTGTTTTGGAGTACCGGTTGATATGCGGTGCATTGATTGGTCAGCCACTGTACAACTCTATCAGATTGTGAACTCGCGCACCTATAACAGCTTATCGGCTGGTTATGATAGGTAAGCATCTAACACCCCAACCGCACACCCCCGCACATATGCCGCCAACACCATCCTCTCCGCCCTTCCAATGCCGTGAAGAGCCATTGCATGGCATCTGTAACAGGAAGTGCAGCTGGCACTGGATCTGTTACACGAAGTGCTGTCGCTATAGCGCTCAACTCTTCCACAGAGACAGCCCAATGCACACCCTCATATAGCGAGTTCCCCGCAGCCCGCTGCCATACAACCGACTTCTGCGGATTTGGCACATCCCAGCCTTCCATCACGAGATCCATGAGCGTCACGAGATGCTCCATCACCACGCGCAGTCCCACCATCGTCATCTGATCAAAAAAGCGAAGTTCCAATCCATGAGACCCATGTTTGTAATAGTTCAGATCAAGGCCTATTACATCCAGCGGCGCATAGTCAGTGCGTGCATGTAACCAGTCGTACCATGGATACAGGCCAGCAGGGCGCGGTACCTGCAGAATCTTCCCCACCGGCATTGTCTCTGTATCATAGGTGCCTACACCGATATAACGAGACACTGCCATCCGTTGCGAACCCGCGGCATAGCGTGCACCAAACGTTGGTGAATGCACACGGAATGGATCTCCTGAACCAAATACGGCAAGCCAGAGTGGCTCCACCCACTGTATCAACCGTGCCAGCTGCTGATGCTGATGGCGAAATCGCTGTAGATTTCGTGGTTGCTTATTGAATCCAAGGCGTGTTGGCATTGTCACATTGATATGGATTGTCCCATTGTTGAACATGGAGACATTGGCCAGATTTGTCAGATGGGATGCCCATGGCTCATTTGTTGGTGCCGCAATGCGCAATGGGCCATATTTTGCCAAGATACCCTCTCGTGGAAGTCGCGACATCTCTTCTTCAAATCGCTGATATGCCGTCTCTAACTCTGCAAGGACCTCATCAACAGTAGCACGATAGAAACGCTGTGTCATAAACTCTACTGTATCTCCATCCCACATGAAGACTTTGTCATGTTGGTCGCGTAGCCAGGCCGAATGATCGCACATCCAATCAAACAGAGTGCGCCCTGCATACCGTGGATTCGGCTGAGGATTCTTTGTGTAGGTTGTCTTATGCTCTCCTGACAAATCACAGTTGGTAAAGCTATGACAGTTAGCTATCACAGGGATACGCAGAGATCCGCCGGCAGCTGCGATCACATCGGCTAGCGCTGCCTTTAGCGGCTCCTCCTTGTAGTTCTTATAGTAGCTGACCGAGTAGCGTTCGGGTTTCATGACTCCTTCAAATGTGGTGATCATACGTGACTGTGATGTTAGGAGATACGCCTCATGTTCAATACCGAGTCCCCAGAAATAACCAAATCGCCGATACATGCTGTTGTACCGGTTGTGTTTGGGTAGATTGCGCAGAGGTGGTTCTTGCTGATCACCCATACTGCTTCCTCACAAAAATTAAGAATAGTTGTGACGATTCAGAATCTATGACGATCCAGGAACTTATAGATAGTATGGTGTTAGCCGAGCAGGATAGGACGAACAGGCAGATGTGAGTAGTATGGACCCATACCCCAGCGCCACATGTCGGGCCGCTCCTCTCGTACAATAACACGCTCTTGGGGAGCAGCAGCGGCTTTATGCGATGTCAGGAGTACAATCGCCATTACGAGTGCAGCAGTACCGACAACCGCTAAAACTACTTCTGCGGCAGACATTTCTACCATGCACTCAGATAATATCAATATTGCCTGGCTGAACTACGATCTTCCGATTGCGATCAAACAAAATATCGCCGTTTTTTCCTCTATTGGCACCACCAATCTCATCTACAACGCGCGTTAGACGACGGATCTTCATCCAAAGCCATGAAGAGACCGCAGCAGTGATCGCAAATGAGACACCCACCGATGTTATGATGGCCGCGTCAAGATCGGGCATTTCTATCTGGCAACACCGACTTTACATCCGCAGATACAACGAATCCACCACCACCTCATCGCGCAGGAAGGTGAGGGCGCGGATCTTCTCTAACATTGCCAGATCCGATCGTAGTGTCGCAATGGAGCCCCACTCCTCCAGCAGATTTGCCACGCGCATGAGGCCGCGCTGTACGTTGCCCTCAAAGAGTCCAAACTCCTGTGCAATCTCGGTAAGGCCTGCACCCGCCAGCCAGCGCGCCGTTACAGAAATCCAGAGTGACGACAGGTTCCAGAAGCTCGCCGGTGAATGCGTGCGATAGGTGTCCTCATCCATCTGCAAGCTCTGTGCCGTATCATTGATCCACTCCAGAGCCACAATAGCACCCGCGTCAAGTCCAGAATCCGCCAGTGATGGTGCATCCTCCTCACGACCGCCGCCCTCGCGCAGAAAACCGGCCAACACACATGCCACCTCCTCTGCTGTCAATCCATCCATGCGCCCTGACTCCGCTAACAGTGGCATTAGGATGTTGTGACCCTCATTTACCTCTGTGGCGGCCCGCCCAACTGTAGTCAGTTCCCCCGACTCATCCAGGAGACCCCAACGCGTCAGGCATGCCTCCTGTGGGTCCAGTGCCAGAAGTGGTGCAGCATCCCATGCCATAATCTGACGCTGCAACCGATCATGCGCACCCTGTGCCTCCTGTAGCCGCTGCCAGCGCTTCTCTAGTAGATCCAGGGAAGAACCCCGGTGCTCATCCAACCAGCGATTCAGTGCCAACTGTGCCTTCTTCCGCTTAGCATTCATGGAACCGGCCACTTCAGCCTCCAGTGCCTTGCGCTCCGCAATCTCCTCCTGTTGCTTCGGTGTCAGCGCTGCCTTTGCATCTACCAGTGCCTTCTCAGCACCCACTAGCTCCAGGCCCAGTGAGACACGTGTTGCCCGCTGCTGCACCGCCCAGTAGCTCTGCTCTGCAATCGGCAGCTTGCCACCTGCAAGGCGATGCTTGAGGATGAAGTCGTAGTGGAACCGCATGCGGGACTCAAGTGCCGGCAATGCACCCGTCAGCAGACTCTTGAGCTCATAGTTCTCCACTGGATCCTGCAGGGGCTCATAGAGCACTAGACCCTGCTTATCCAGCCCACGGCGCCCTGCACGTCCAGCCATCTGGATATATTCGTCAGGGCGCAGGAGACGCTTCTCCCCACCATCCGAGAACTTTCGCAGCTCGAGGAATACCACCGTCTTGGTCGGCATGTTTAGCCCCACAGAGAAGGTCTCCGTTGCAAACAGCACCTTGACATAGCCCCGCCCGAACAGAATCTCCACAATCTCCTTGAGCAGCGGCTGCAGCCCCGAATGATGGAAGGCAATGCCACGCAGCAACAGCTCACGAATCTGATGATACTGCGGCGACTTCTCTAAGACAGCACGATGACGCGACAGATGGAAGTCAATGATGTTCGCCGCCGCAGCCTGATCACTCGTGTCAATGAGCGATCCCTCCACCAGGGAAGCAAGGCGCTCACACTCCTTGCGACTGAAGATGAAGAAGAGTGCGGGCAGCTGCTTAGTCATCTCAAGCCAGTTCACCGTGCGGCGCAGACGCTGCATGGGGCTCTCAATACGCACCTTGGCTGATGGGGGTGGTGCCGCATAACCATCACGGCGACGGGCATCCACCGCCTTCTTGTGTGCTGCGGCTGCCTCCTCAATGGCCTTGCGGCCACGGAGCCACCCCGTGTAGGCATCTCCAATCCAGCCACCGGCAGAATCCAGTAGCGGTGTCACAGACCACGACTCACCCGACCCAGTGAGAACACCGTGCACTAGAGGCACCACACGGTATGTAGTGGAGAGTAGCCATGTGCGGCGCTGATGGAGATCGGCCAACCAGCCAGCAAGCGATGCAGCAGATGGCATTGTGGCAGACAGAAGCACCAACTGTAGCTCACGAGGACAGAGGATCATGCTCTCCTCCCAGACATGCCCGCGATCCGGATCCTGGATGTAATGCACCTCATCCATCACCACACCGACGACACCCTCTAGTGAGACCGCCGCTGTGAGGCCAACACACTCGGTCGCAGTACCACGCTTGTAAAACAGATTGCGCAGAATCTCCGCCGTCATCACGACGATCTGTGCATCCGGCTGCATCTTGATGTCACCCGTCAGAATGCCGACAGTGGCCTCAGGAAACAGCTTCTTGAGGTCATGATATTTTTGGTTGGAGAGTGACTTGATGGGCGTGGTATAGAACACACGCTTACCAGCAGCGAGTGCCCGTGCAATCAGATACTCACCGACAAAGGTCTTGCCTGACCCCGTCTTGGCAGTCACAAACACGTGATCGCCCGCGTGGATTCCGAGCACAGCGTGCTTCTGGAAGGGGTCCAGTTCATACTTGGTTGGCAGAGCCAACGCCTCTGCAGGAGGCCATGCTGCGGGTGCAGTCATCGCATCCGGCACTTCAAGGAAACGAGAGGTAGATGTCATATTGTTCTTCGTATAGGCACCAAAGTTGGTCACGGGCATCAGGTCACCTTTACAACCACAGTCACCGCGATATAAACCTAACTTCAAGTTTCTACGTCAGAGGATGTTGCCCCGCTGGGCAGAGAGGCAGATTGCACACCATGTCACCATTGACGCCCGTTTCACCACCAAACATAACTCCTATCCGCACGCTGCATTTCTGTTTCAGGGTCGGAAGGTGATCGCAATAGGCCAAAATCGTGTCAGCTACCGGCGACGTAGTACTGCGGGAACAATTCATGCAGAGGCCGATGTGATCCGGTCTCTGGGCGATACACAGCGTCTTCGCGGTGCCACACTGATCGTGGTGCGTATTGGTCACATGGGTCTCGTAAACTCAAAGCCATGTGCAGCCTGTCAGCGTCTGTTAGAAAAGTGTCAACGGCAATACGGTCTCCACGCATTTTATCATTCCTAAACTAGCTCCGATGCTAGGCGATCCGCGAGGCGACCGAAGCGATAGACCTGCGTCATGGCATAGAAGGAGTTCTGCTCAGCCTTTCCATCATAGATGGCAGCCAGCTCACGTGCCTTCGCAATCAGCGTATCCCGCGCGCCCAGCGCATAGGCACGCACGGCATCGTACACTGGTACCAGATAGTCCGGTGGAGAGCGCAGCTGCTCTAGGATCGCCGTCTCCAGCACAGCATGGAAGATCATGCGATTGTAGACCGGCATATCCTTGTGCAGAGCACACGAGGAGTAGATCGGCTCATTGCGCAGCGGCTCCTCAATAAGCACCGCTGTCTGGATGCACTGGAGTACAGAACTCAGGCTCTGCACGCCAGACCACTGCTCTCCCTGCCATGTATTCAAGAGCGATAAGCAGACCTTGCCGTTCTTGTATAGATTCGGGTTGAAGCGACTGCGCCCGTCGTTTGTGAGATAGATGAATGCGGGTGGCTCAAACGGATAGTTGTCAGGGAAGCGCACCTCAAAGCAGAAGGCACCACCATAATATGGCGTGTCTGTAGGGCCACAGACAACCGCCCATCCATGACAGAGATCAACCTCATCTGGGATCCAGAAAAGGCCGGAATCGGCGAGTTCCATCGCCTTCTTGACATCAAGCGTGATGCGACGAATTGCTAGAGCTGTAGGTGCCATCGTACTAGTAGCCGCCAAGCCACCCTGCCCCAGTCACCTTTGCCATTACACTTCTTTCTTTTCTGTAAAAGTGACCAGGCCATCGGTAACTACAATAACCTCAAACCCTCAGACCCCCATGACATTCCACCATCCGCCGCCCAAGTTTCTATATTTCGAGCACCACTCGTTTATACCGTTTGTTCAGGTTGCAGAGGTGACGGTGCATCTGAGTGAAGGGGTGTATGAAATGTCAGCAAGTCCAACAACTGATGAGTATGAGCTATCTGCAGCCCCTGCTATACCTGTATTTGTAAGGGCAGCCCCAATCAAACTGAGAAAGGGTGGCGTTATATCAAAACGCATATATGCTTATCCTCATCGTGCACGGAATTTGACAACAGGAGAAGAAATACCGTTACTCACATTCTCAACCCCTAGCCCTATCTTCGGCCCCCGTGTCCTAAATTTGAATAAAACCCTGCAACTTTATCTGAATATAACACCTGAACCATCAGAGTTGCCATGAAAAAGTGACCCTTGACACAGTGCCATACAACCCCATGTCACGATGCCAATGTTGTCACTCCCTGAGCAGTTTCTCTTCTTTAAACCTGAAAAGTACCACAATAATGCCATCCGTGTTGCAGAGGTGACTGCAACCGCAGCGGGTGATCCCAAGAACTATACGGTCGCATATACTCCTACTGAGGAGACATATGTCCTCACTTGCCCAGTTGGCATAGGAACAACTATAGGCACATTCAAGCTGAATGGTGTGGGAAAGCGCATGTATGATTACGGGGTTATGGCAGTCACCAGTGGTGGATCTAATGTGCGGATTTTCTCATTCTCAAATCCAGCAGATGTATTTGGCAAGTATGTGTTGCAGTGCAAGAAGGTGGTCTCTGTTGGGCCTTTACCAGTGGATCCTACCATCCAGCATATTGAACCAGCACCGGCTAATCTCAAGAAGGTGATCAAGAAGATCAGTGTACCATCCATTCCTGTATCGCCGACTGCACCTCTCCCCCCCACTCCTAAGCCTTCTGCACCCAAGTCCACCATAGCGAAAAACAAGGGGTCAGGCGATCTGGGTTTCTTCGTTGCCAAGCAGCTCCTAGAGTTCGCCCAGAGCAAGCATGAGATGTGCCCCATCACGGCCGAGGAGTTCATCACGGGCAACACTGCGGTCATGCCCTGTGGTCATCTCTTTATGCAGTTCGCCATTGAGGAGACATTTAAGAAAGAGCCGAATCGCTGCCCTTCCTGTCGCCAGAGCGGGCGACCCACCTATGTTTGATCTTGTGCGCTCTCCATGCTCCAACACAATCGCTGCCCTCTTTTGGTGACGTGCGTTCTGTTTTGTATGGCAAAAGTTGACCCATGGTCGCCAAACACCCGGCCTAAGTAGCATGACAACTCTCACGCTCCGTTCTTATCTTGATACACGTTACACGACGACCGCTGACTGGAATGTCACCGGTATGGGTGCAGGTTGGACTGGAAAGTTCAAAATTCCCGATGACGAGTACGATGGATTCCTGAACCTTGTTCATGACCATGTATTTACACGTGGAAAGGCATGCTCACTGTTGGAGAAGCACAAGCCTAATAGTCCCATTCTGATTGATCTTGATTTCCGTTATGCTGCAGGAGGACCTCTCCGCCGTCGCATTACGACCGATCAGATCCGGCAATTTGTAGCGGCCTATGCGGATGCATTCGCCCGTTTCTTTGCCCCTCCCCAAGCCGCTACACTTCAGTTCTTCGTGATGCTCAAGCCCGCGGCCGAGGCGGATGCAGCACACGATGCTCATAAGGATGGTGTGCACATTGTCTGTCCGACAGTGACAACTCCGCCTGAGATCCAGTATGCTATCCGTGGGTATCTCATACAGACGGGCGCCATTGAGCGCATCTTTGAGGGCACGGGTATGACGAACTCTCCGCAGGATTGTCTAGATCTGTCAGTAATCCAGCGCAACAACTGGTTTCTCTACGGTGCATGCAAGCCCGACAAGGCCTGGTACAAGGTGGAGACAGTGTATGGTGTGGAGATCCCCGCCACCTACACGAAGATTGAGTCGGATTATCTGGAGGAGGAGCCGGCGAACAGTTGGAGTCAGCTGGATCTGGTGAATCTCCTCAGCATTCGCAAGGGGCATGACAAGCCTACGCAGCTCACTCTCCGCACAGATGATGCAAAGGCAGAGGCGGAGTGGCTGCAACTTCTCCAACATTGGGGCAAGGGGTCTAACTGGGCGAAGGTGAAGTCGCCTGGTCTCTTTGGTAAGAGTGCTGGTGCAGGCGCAAATGCTGATCCCCCTTCTCTGGATCTGGATGGTACCAAGGCTGACACCATCATGGGTGCCTCTGCCGAGATGGTTCAGGTGGGAGGTATCTCTGTGCGCAGCGGTTACACTGTGGAGGATATCGCACTGGCCTACAAGCTGGTGCGTGAGTGCCTGAATCCGACGCGCCGTGCCAAGGGCTATCATGACTGGGTCAACACTGGTCTACTTCTGCACAACATTGCACCGAATGAGGAGTCAATGAATGTCTGGGCGGAGTTCAGTCGCCGTGCATCTGGTTGCGCCAACACTCCACTCTCTGTCTATAAGGAGAAGTGGACGCTTCTCCCCGCAGAGGCAGCAGCACTCCAGCGCGGTCGCAAGCCGCTCATGATGGGTACACTGCACCTCTGGGCCAAGGAGGATGCAGAGGCAACCTACAAGGCCATCCTGTCGGAGTCCAACAAGGAGATGGCACTCCTGAATGATACGGGTACGCACGTGTCGGTAGCCGAGCAGGTGGTTCGCATGTATCGTCATGAGTTCCGTTGCACGCCGGCACGCAAGGGCGCCACGGCATCCTCTCTGGACTGGTATCAGTTTGATGGGCACACGTGGCACTCACTGATGACGTGGACGACTCTCCGTTCTCGCCTGAGTAATGAGGTGCGCAATGTGTTTATCCAGGCAGACCGCGAGGTGGGGCAGCGGATCACTGTTGCCTCCAATGAGGATGAGCGTCAGCGTCTGGAGATGAAGCGCAAGAATCTTCTCAAGGTGGAGTCTCAGCTCCAGTCCAGCGGCTTCAAGGACAATGTGATGAAGGAGACAGCAGAGAAGTTCTACGATGAGGAGTTTCTGCAGCACATGAATCAGGATCCCTGCCTAGTGGGTTTCTCCAATGGTGTGCTGGAACTTCGCAAGCCTGGCAATGATGGCGCACCGCATATCCACTTCCGTCCTGGTCGCCCTGATGACTGCATCTCTTTCCAGATGGGGCGCGGTATTGTCGGCCTTGATTCTATTCCGTATATCGCCTATGACCCCGCCAACCCTGCACCCGAGCATCTGGAGATCAACGAGTTCTTCAGCAAGATCTATCCGGACCCCGTGCTGCGCGAGTACTGCATGACGCTCTTCAGTGCTTGCCTGGAGGGTGCCAATCACGAACAGAAGTTCTACATTATGTCTGGCTCTGGTGGTAATGGTAAGTCCAAGATTATCGATCTGATGAGCAAGACATTCGGTGAGTACCAGGAGTCGCTTCCTGTGACTGCACTGACTCGTAAGCGTGCAGATGCCGGTTCTGCCAATCCAGAGCTGATTGTGATGAAGTGCAAGCGGTTCATCAGTATGGTGGAGCCAGAAGAGGGTGAGAAGATTAACACGTCGCTGATGAAGCAGCTGTCGGGTCAGGACGTGCTGAAGGCCCGTGGCCTATTCAAGGATCAGGATCAGTTTGTGGTGATGGCCCGTATCTTCATGTCGTGCAATGATCTGCCTGGTGTCAGCAGCATGGATAACGGTACATGGCGCCGTCTGTTGGTGATTCCTCACGTGTCTACATTCGTGACACAGGAGAAGCCGACAAACCCGCAGATGAATATCTATCATCGTGACCCTCTTCTGGATTCCAAGATTGTCCGTTGGCGCCCGTACTTCGCGGGGATGCTGGCATGGTACTACGAGAACAAGTATATGCGCGGTGGCCTAAAGGAGCCGGCACAGGTGACGGCTGCATCTGACAAGTACAAGGAGGAGAATGATTCCTTCGCTGCCTTCTGCCAGGAGTGTCTGGTCAAGGAGGTGGGTGCAGAGGTACGTGCAAATGACGTGCTGGTTCGTTACAAGGAGTGGACACGGTTCAATCCTGGTAAGAAGGTGTTGCAGAAGCCCCAGATCCTGCAGAAGATGGAGGAGATCTATGGAAAGCCGGTTGATGCAGGCGGCAAGGTGTACGCGGGTATTCGCATTGCCGAGGAGGGTGAGGATATCTCTGGTAATCTCTTCGCGGCTATGAAGACAGAGTAACGGGGGCCCAGACAGGCGTAAAATCGGTTACCGTGACATTTGTTGCAATATTTTTGAATATGTTGGAGCTTGGTTTCACAGAGTAAACTCCAGCATAGAGGACAGATGCAGAACCAGATCCACCAGGGTTAATGCGAATCAATGCCGGCTTGTTCAGCACTGTTCCTCCCATAAGTTGATAAACAGCACCAGGGATAAGAGTTACATTTGATCCTGATACACTTGCCACTGTATAATAGTCACAACAGCGTCCTGTTGCCCTGGACTTCACGATCACCTCACGAGACCCAGTGCCACATACACATGTTCTATGTGCTTCTGCTAGCTCATTTTGCGTAGACATTCTATGAAGGAGGAGGATTTTCTATCCATGTCAGGGTTACTGTTGCAGCAACAGCACCTGTTGTTAACAGGCGCACAAGCTGATAAGGCTCACTTGGTTTTACTTTATAAATAGGTTGTGTACCAGGGACTAGAATTAGTGTTATTCCATCTGTAAGTGATTGTAAGAGTGCTGGCTGGCCAACGGGTATACCACCCACCAGCTGAAATAGCTCTCCTGAAATACCAGATACGTCCAATGTACCACTTACATCAAGTAATGTCCACGTAGGACAGCATCGTTCTGAAGCAATCTGTCGGACAGCACGAGTACGATCTGCATAGGATGAATATGCCTGCACCACATCTTCTGGTGGACATGCACACTGTTTTCGGATATCTATCAGATCATTCTGTGATTTCTGAGAGATAGCAGAGGCGGTACAGCTATTCAAAAAAGACATCTACTATACGCGGAGTTTTACCGTTTTACGTAAATGTCCACAAACCAACGAGGGCAGCAATAATTCCAGCAATCCAGATAACACCTGTGATCTTCACACGCTCTGACATAGTCATAGCCTGGAAATAGGCGAATGGCAGATGATTCATAATAATAAGTGCACTAACAATAGCCAGCAAGATTGCAGTAACAGATAAGAGTGCAATCAATACCTGATTGTCGGGTACTTTGGTATAATAGAGACCAGCTACTGCCGGTGACACATTCGGCCCTGCATCTAAAAACCGACGGCGCTCCAGGCGAATCTGTGATTTAAGCTCATCAATCTCCTTCTTCACTGTGCCGATCTCATCATTTGCCATATCATTTAAGCTGGCAAGTGTATCACTTGAACCGAGACCCTGACCCATCTGTTTCATAATAAACGTATTAATATACGCTAGCTCTTTTGCCTCCTTGTCCAGGCGTTCTGCTACTGGTTCAATCTCCTTGAGTAGCATACGAGAACGCTCCTCTGGTTGGAGTGAAGTAATATAGGCAGTGCGTGTTTGATCAAATGATGACTTCGCCGCTTCCAGTGTCTGCTGTGCAGTATTCATCTGAATCCTCTTTGCCTCAACAGTGTTTGCCTCTGCCATCCTTACTCAGCTGTTCTATTTTAATAACTTCTTCTTCTCAGAGGCATCATCATCTTCTGCACGGCAGCGCAACTCCGAACCACCTCCGTCACTCTTACCATCGCCCTCAAACTTGCGACGATTCCAGAAGCGTGCATCACGGATATTCTTCGTATACCACCAACGGTATAACCATGTACCGGCGCCGATCATGATCACAATCGCAATCAGATAATCAGAACCCTTTTCTGAGATAAAACCATAGGCCGTGAGTGTTATCAGGATTGTCACCGTAAGAACAGTGAGTAGTGCCAGCTGCAGCACAAACAGTGTCTCCCGCTTGTTCTCATAGTACCAGTTGTTGATCTCCACCTGACGCCGGGTTAAATCAAGATTATACTGCTTGGAACTCTCCATCTCCGCCTGCTCCGTAATGATGGCATTCTGCGTTGCGGCCAGATCATTCGTGCGGTCCAGGGCGGCGATACTGTTGTGATCCATATCCATCAGACGTGCCATATCGCCAGACACCTTGGCGAACGCTGCACGCTTGGCATCCAGTGTTTCTGTCTTGACGCGACCAGTCTTCTCCTGGATATACTGCTGATACTTCTGCGGATCCGACTGTAAAGTCTGCAGGAACTGGACCTTCTCAATGTCCTGCAGATTTATGATATCTTGTTGGATCAGTGCGGGGTTGCTCATCTATTTTGACACACGTATTTTATGCAATCCCCTCCGTTTATTGTCCACTTCGCTCATCATCCACTTCGCTCATCGTCCACTTCGTTTATCGTGACTCCTTATAGACAGTAAGTACAGTGCCCAGTGCAATCACATTCAGCACCACAAAGAACATGATCTGCACATTCATAGCCTTGCTCTTCTCTGCAGAGTAGCGCATCATCTCCTCCTGCGTTCGGGTGTGCACATCGCTGCTCTGCAAGAACTCCTGCTGCTTCTGGAGTACAGAGATCTTCGCATGGAGAGCCTTATTCGCCTCATCCAGCTTTGGGTTGCGCTGATCTACCCGCGATGCGCGATCATTGGCCACGTGATTCAGAATCTCCAGCAGAGAGTTGAGACGCTTGTTCAATGCGATAGTCTTATTTAACCAGTTATCTACATCATCGGCCTTCTTGTTCTCACGGGATGCCAGATTCAGGAACTGATCCAGTGACGTAGAATAACGTGCCTCATAGAAACAGTACTCTGCCCGGATACGGTCATGGAATCCCTTATCATGCTTCATCTGCTCCTCAAAATTCGGATACTGACCGGGTACCTTGCCGGCATTCTGTAGAGTTTGCACATGTGCCTGCAGAGACTGGGAGCTGATACGATTGGTGGTCGGGTCTACAGGTAGGTCCGGTGAACTGACACCATCCTTCATGATATCATCCACCGCCTTGAGGGGTACCGACTTCTCCTTGCAAAGATCAATGGATAACTCCTCAAACTGATTCATATAGACCTTCCCCGAGTAATGCAAACCGGATGCCCCATCATAGACGGGAGTACGCTGCATATCCACTGTCTGCATTGCAACAGGTGGATTTGTAACAAAACCTGGATTGCTCATTGTCCTCTATTGAGTGCTACTATCTTCTACTGCCACCGCCGCCAGTCATGGTAGTCGGTGCCTGATACCCCATCTGTACAATGGCACCTGTAGTTGCTACCCGATAGACAAGGAATCCGAGGCCACCAAGTGCTAACAGACCAATAACAACTGCTGCGATCAAGATTCCTGTACGGGCAGCACCACTGAAGGTCCGCTGCATCTTCAGGATGTTCACATACGGCGATTCTGTCACCTTGGGATTTACAGAGTCAGCTTGTTCTACTCTGGTGCCGGCCTCTGATTGTAGCCGCTTGAGCAGTGCCCGCTCATCGTTCATCGATGATACTACCTCACGGAGCTTGTCCATTGTCTGTGATTCATCTACCGACTGAAGGGCCTGAGCCTGCAGTGTCTCTGTATAGCTGCGCCAGCGGCGTAACACGTCTTCTACAGCAGCCTGCCCCTGTGCTGCATTTCCACTCTGTGTAGCAGACCCCCACTCAAAAAGTTTGCCCACATACTCCTCAATATAGCCGGTAATAGCTGCATCGGCTGCCTGCTGCTGTTGGTCAGTCCACGGCATGTTCCCCTAACTTAGGCGGCGCAAATGCGCAGGAAACGTGCGACACCCGCCGTGGGACTGGGTCGCAGAATCTCCACCAGGTCACCGGGCACAAGCCCCATAATACGTGACTGGATATCACTGTGCTTGATCAGCGGGAGCTGCGACTTCGTGGTCACGTGCCAGCGTGCCATCTCCGCCTTGGACTCATCCACGGTGAGCTTGCGGTGAGGCGGTACAAGTACATGGCGACCCAGATGTACTACCACCTGCTTAATATGGAAGAAGGTGAGGCGAATCTTACTGCTCTGCCACATCTGCAGTGCCTTCTTGTCAAACGCCTCGTGATACGGCTCATTCAGAATCACGATCACATCATCCTCCTCTGAAACGGCAGTGGCAGGCGTACCATCTGCGGGTGCCTTGAAGAGATCGGGGATAAATGTACCCAGCTTCAGGCGAATACGCTCCTGCAGTGAGTATGTTACGACAGCACGCTCACACGGTGCAGCGGAACCCTCCCGCTTCTTCACATAGATATCAAGCGCCCGGGAATGACCCTCTGCAAGTGTTAGAATCTGCTCCGGTGCGATGTTGCGATATGGGGTCGTGTCATAGCCGCGATCCTCCAGGATATCCAAGGTGGTCTGACGACTGCGGAGGAGGATGTCCGCAACACCCGGCTCCAGTGAACTAGAAAATGTCTTCTTTTCGGTTGCCATTGTACTCACCCTCTACTTGGGGTAGTACAATGTCAAGTTTGGGGGTGATCCGCAGTCTTCCTTACTGAAGTTTCTCTACCGTTACTTCTGTGGGACCAGAGGCAGCAGGACCTCCTCCTATTTCACTTTGATCATCAAGCCCTGGCCCACCACCCTCTTGTGCTTCAGGCATACCGGCCCACTGAATGTGTCGGCGAGCGCGAGAGCGGCGGGACACTGGGCGATCTCCACCCATCTGTGGGTTGATGATCATGTAGATACCCGATCCACCAATACCACCTCCCGCCTGTTTTGGTAGTGGCGCAGCAGCGGCAGCTGCATCTGCGGGAGCCTCCTCAATAGCAGGCACAACTTCACCCTCTGCTGCCTGCTCACCTGCGCCCATCATCTGTTCACCAGCCCCCATCATCTGTACAACACCACCTGTCGCTGCGGCTACTACCTCCTGTGCCTCTGCTACATAGTTGGCGGGGCCATTCACTAGATCCTCATCATCACCCGCCGACTCGGCAATAGTAGCGGGTCCGGCCTGAAGCAGTGTCTCATCCGGACGCACATCCTTCAGCTCTGTACGTACCTCGGCCAAGAGAGCGCCCAGACGATTCTTGCCATTGCCACGTGTGCCGGCACCCCAATACAGGTCACCCGGCGACGCGTCCATCAGGGGGCGATCTCCTGTTGTCTGTAGGAGTGATAATAGACCGGCATTCTGACGGAACTTCGCCATCAGTGCCTTCTTCATCACCTTCTCCTTGATCTGATCCCAGTCACCGCGCACAGGATGCGCCCGATCAAGGCCCATCTTCTTAGCACGCGCCGGTGTGTGTGCACTACGAATAGACTCCTGCCAATCAGGATCTTGTGGGAACTTCATCGCCTGGTAGTAATGCTCAACGGTGGGCCATGTCTGCTGGGCGGGATCGGCACCAAAGGCGGGATATGCTGTGCCATCCGGTGCTGGGATTTGCTCACCATCCATGCGCATAGGTGCCGTGGCAAATGTTGTAAGACCGATAAATCCATTGGCGAGTTTGGGATGGAACTTTACAGGTGCTGGCCCAGCAGGCGTTGGTGCAGCCGATGACATCACTGCCATAGCCCCCTCTTCACCCGCTACTTGATCCGCAATACCGGCAACAGAACTGCCTCCTTCCTTCTGCTTCACCTTCTCTAGGCCACCCTCTTCAACCTCTTCTGCCTCTCCGGCTGTTGCTTCAGGAGCAATTGCCGCGCCCTCCTTCAGCGCACCCTCTGCCTTGAACTCCACATCAAAGGATGGCCAGTTCCAATCCGCATCGCGGAGTCGCGATACAGAACCCGCCGTTACAAAGCGGAACCCAGTATTATTCAGCGATGTCCACTCCTGATCCAACAGTTTCATAGTGTACGGCATGGCAATCTTGGAAAACGTGGCACGTGAATGCTTTGTAGGCAGCTGCATTGTGAGTGTCTCAGGAGTGACACCCGAGAACTGCAGGGGCCCGTCGCATGTGGGGCAGACAAACAGCTTCTCCTGTTCATTGTAAATCGGGATACGACCGCATCCGTTACAGATCCAGAACTCCGTTGCATCACCGCGCTTCATCATGGACTCCTGCAAGAAACATGATACACCGTGCGCGCACAGCGAATCGCGCTCCATCTCACCAATACGCAGACCACCCTCATTACCACGTCCACCTGTCGGCTGATGGGTGCGGATCTCACGACGACCGGCACCACGCGCGTTCACCTTATCATCCGTCAAGTGCTTGATACGCATGAAGTACAGGGGGCACATGTAGATGTCTGTGCGGATCTGTTTACCCGTAACACCTGAGTAGAGCACATTATCGCCACCGCGCTGTGCACCCACTGCTTGCAGAATATCACCCAACTGCTGCACGAAATCACCGCCATTGCAGAACGTAGTTGCATTGAACTTTGCCGCCACCTCTGCACCCGCACGCCCAGCCACCATCTCTACCAGCTGGGCGACTGTCATACGTGAGATGAAACCACCAGGGTTCACCATCACATCTGGGACAATACCATCCGCCGTGCGTGGCATATCCTCTGCCGCCACAAACATACCGATCGTACCCTTCTGACCGTGACGCGAGGAGAACTTATCACCCAAGACCGGCACGCGCATCTCAATCACACGCACTTTGACTAACAGATGTCCGTCTCCTTGGTGTAGGACTACTACAGAGTCAACACGCCCCTGTGTATAGAGTCCAGGTGTCACAGAGCTATCCTTAATCTCATGTGTGTCAGGGATCACCATGTACCGCCCAACAATCACAGTGGAATCATCCACATACTCACCCTCACGAATGATACCGCGATCATCCAGCTTTGAGTAGTCCCAGCCTGGCTTCAGGTTGCTCCATGCAGGCACTGCAGCTGGATTTGCGATGTGACTGTGCACCTTCGTACGAGGATCCACCTCCTCTGCACATTCGTAACTGCGGAATGCCAGAGAGCGGAACATACCACGCGCTACAGAATCCTTGTTGATGATGAGACCGTCATCCTGATTGTAGCCCGACTCAGATGTAGCAGCGATGATTGCATTCGTACCATACGGCATCTCACCATTGCCGAGTGTCTCAAACATGAATGTGCGAGAAATGGGGGACTCTCCATAACATAACATGTGGGAATACGTATCATAACGATTCTGAATGTTGGTGGACATATAGCCAATGCCCTGCTTACTCTGTGAGCAGGATAGCTGATTACGCGGTGCCTGGTTGTGATTGGAATACGGTACCATGGAACCCAATACACCGGTCATAGAACTGGGATGAATCTCACAATGTGTGTGATCCGTGGTCAGGTCGTCGCCGCCCCACCATGCAATGTAATTCTCATTCATCTCTACAGGGTCACAGTACTCAATGAAGCCAGCCGTTGTCTTCAGCAGCTCCTCATAGTCGGCAAATGTGGCTGCAGGATTATCTGCAAGGGGGTCCAGGAAACGAGTGGAACGCAGAGTTGCATCAGCCGTAGCGGGCAGTGTACCGAGCACCAGATCACGCCAACGTGTCTCCTTCAGCTCTGGTAAGCGATCCAAGAATGCCGAACCCTCCTTATTCAGATGCCAGAGAGGGCGTATGGGTCGCCCCTCATCCAGGCTTACGCGCAGAACCTTTTCTGTTGTATTGAATGCGATGGATGCTGTGGGTGATAGGCATGCATTCCACTTCATCAGCTTAAGCACGCGTTCCAGTTCACGAGGTGTTAACGTGAAACCAACCGTGCCGCCATTCACCTGTACGACTGTTGCAGAGGCACGAATCGCCGCAGTGGTTTCAGCTACAGGAATGAGGCCACCCTTGAGTCGCATCCAGTCATACACAGGTTTCACGGGCACACTGAATGAGAACTGGGTCATCATGGACATGTTCTTGGTAACACCGATGTGTGCACCCTGCGGTGTCTCTGATGTGCAGAAGTAGCCGATCTGTGATGTGTTCAACTTACGGGGCCCCGTGGTCTTCATACCGGTGTCAAAATCAGACACCACACGACGTGTGTGCGATGTCGCATCCAGATACGAGATACGCGCGAGTGGCTGGAGTACACCGGATTTTGTGTTAAACTCATTCGTGCCCCACTTTCCACGGTATCCACGCATGATCGCCGTGTTTAGCACCTGTGGCTGAAGAAGTGCGGTCAGATTGCCCTCAGCAAAGAGATCAAACACGGAGGATCCCTGATACGCCTGCTCATTCGCACGATAGGTCTTATCCACGGACAAGATCACCGCTGCACGCCAGTCTTTCCAGCAGCCATTGAAGAGTTCCCGCACGAGTGTACCTGTGGGCATGAAACGGTGGTTCCGCATATCATCACGATCTGTCTTGCCACGCAGACCGGCATGTGCACGGATCATCTCACGTGCCATCTCTGCCAGATACTGGGCTCGTGCCATCGGCTCATTCGGCACATGGGGCAACATCAGATTGTTCAGGATATCCAACACATGCTCCTCTGAGAACCCCTTGGTCAGTGTCTTGATGTATTTGATGGCGGTGTAGCGATTGAAAATAGGGTATGCGTCCTGGATGGAATCCACGAGAACCTCCTGCAGCTGCATGGAGATGGGGTCATTGACATCAGGGAAAATCATGCGCACAATCTCCTCATCTGTCTCAATACCCATTGCCCTAAAGAGGATAAACAACGGGAAAGCCGCACGGATCATCGGTACAGATACACGAATCTCACCACCACGCATCATAGAGAGTGCTACGCGACGTGTCTGCTTTGTCTCAGGATGGAGAGAGACAACAGATGCATATGCCGCAATCTTATCATCTGCATTTGGCTTCTTCTCCACATAGAGGGAGTTGAATGCCTGTTCGCCGCGCGTGATCAGCACCTTCTCCGCGCCACCAATGATGAAGTAGCCGCCATAGTCATTGCGGCACTCGCCCATCTCCTCCAGACGTGCGGGATCCGCCACACCGGTGGGACACAGGCGGGAACGCAACAGAATCGGCATACGGAAGAGAGGGAAACCTTTGATAACGGGTGCAGTCTCCACACGTGTCTTAAATGTACCGGGTACATCGGGGTTAGGCTCCGTAAATGTCACGCGTACCTGAATATCGGCATTGATCTGTGTTGAATATGTTAGATTGCGTAGACGGGCCTCATTTGGCAACATACGGCGAATCGTATTTCCCTGATCCAGAGTAACAACAGGAGGAGAGAATGTCAGTGCTAGCTGATCTGCAGATGTCGCCTCCCCACCGATGAACAGTTCCACACGATACGCGAACACGGTACCCTCCTCATTTAGCGGTGACTTCATGAATACCAGAGGATTTGTAGAATGTATGATAGTGGGAATCTCATCAAACATACATTTCTCATAACTGTCAATGTGATGCCGGGTCGGTGCGAAGTCCACTTCGCTGAAGTACTTCTCCATAAAATGGAGACCCTCCTTACTGAGAGAGTCCATTGATTCGGCTGCCATCACTATTGGTTGAGGTGAAATTTGGCCTCTGCTTTAACCTGAGGAAAGGCCAGATATCATGTGTGTGTATACATCAATAAGGGTGATAGAGCGGCTGCATAGATGATATGTTTGAGATACCTGATGTTGCAATGGGTGTATAGGAAGGGATGTACTCCTTAACAGTGGCTGAGACGGGGGATGGGTTACCTTCGGTTGACGTAACACCGGCAAGCGTAGCAACACCCTTCTGTAACCCATTCTCTGGTACAGAGAAGGGAGCATTTCCTAGATTCAAGGAAGTGAAGAATCCACCACCTGTCTGCAAGGGAGGGGCAGACCCACCCGTAGAGTCACAGCTGCGACTGATGGGACTCTCAAAGAAACGCTCCATATCAAGGGCGCGAACCACCTGTGGCGTTGTTCCCATCTCAAGAGGGAAACGGCCATATACGGCACCACCAATGCCCTGGCCCATCGTGTGATCCAGCGGTGCCATACCACCACGCTGTGCCTTACGTGTCTTGCGTGTTCCATATGTTGCGCGATAGTGGCTCAACATTCCCTTGATCGCGGGTCCAGAGAGCTCCGTATGAAACTGCTCACGCCAGAGACGCGCCACCGTTTGTGACAGCTCGGAATCCGTACTAGAGCGTTTTACAAGAGCACGCAGCTTTTCATCCAGTTTCTCAAAAGAGGCGTGCAGCGCCTCCACAGACATCACACTACGACTGCTTCGCGTCAGACGCATGCGTGTCTTACGAGTCGCCCTACGTGTCGTCATCCCTCTTTTTTATGCAAGGAAATTCGCTGCATTGCGATTTGCAGAGCGATTCAATGATGACAGGTTCAATGATGGGGTGGATTCTCTCCGTTCCATCGGTTCAGGTAGGTCAGAGCCCGATGATGCAAAGATATTGCTGCTAACCCGGGTACTGGCCGATGATACAGCACGACCTGCAGACCGGATAGCCTGCCCTGCCTGTGCGGCATAGCCCTGTAGTGACGATGCGCTCCAGCCGAATGTGTAGAAGGCATAAGAGAGCAGGATCACCACGAATACAAGGACCCAGCTGGCATAGCTACGGAGCTGCTCCTGCCAGGTGCTCATACGGTAATCCACAGCAAAATGGGACCAGTGCCACCAGACACCAGCTGCCAATGCGATCGCCGCACCTGATGACAGCACAATAACCGGGATGTCAGGGATAATCATGTATGTCAGGAGCGCCGTAATGGCGGCCAAAAAGAGCAGAAACCCACTGAATAACGAATCCATCCTCTATCCTATCATTACATCTTTGGAATCAGGTCCACATGCGTCAACAGCACCTTGCGGCAGCAGTAGCGCGTGATACCGAGTTCATCCATCACCTGCTTCTCCTTAGTCTCGGGCACAGAAGAGCCATCAAAGTAGGTGCGCTTTCCATAAGCATCACCCTGTGCCTTCTGCAGGCGTGCCTGGTAGGCGAGCCACTTGTCGGCCAGCAGCTTTCCGCAGTTTGTACAGCGCATTGGAATGATCATTGCTATCATGGCTGGTGGTTTGCGCACCTACGTGTAAACTTTGGTACCAAACCGGGATGCCTCTATGGTCGGATACCGCGTACTTCTTTGTCTGTAACCTCTACGTCAAAGATCTGCTTGGCCATCCTCTGAATTGTGGGAATGCGGACTTTCAGGCGGCGCTGATCACGAATCCAGGCAATCACCTCTTCTGATGGGCTAGCAGCACCTCCGCCACCATCTGTGTGTCTCCAGACAAGTCGTGGACCAGCAGATGTATCCTGCCAACCTTCAATTGTAAGTCGCCCGGCATGATGATCGTCGTGACATCCGGCACAGAGACATACCAGGTTGCCAGGGGCATTCAGGTCAAAGCCCTCGACCTTTGCAGCCTCTGCATCTGCCTGTGGGCGGATATGGTGAGTTTCTAGGCCAGCACTGGAACCACATACACCACACTTCATAACCGCCACTGCAGTTGAGTAGACAGACTGTGTGGGGGCAGTCCAGCCGGCCAGTGATTGGCGAATCGCCGTGGCACGATCAAGATAGCCAGTGGGAAGATCAAGTGCACGACAGACCTCCAGCCCATACAAAGCCGAACCAGCACCTGGTGCCAGGTGCCGATCATAGACAAGGCGATCTGCGGCCGCATCATAGTGCACCTTCAGATGCACAGCCTTCACTGCTGCCAGTCCGGCAATATCTGGCAGTGTTGCCAGCTCATGTAGGTGTGTGGCAAACACGAACTTGGCTCTCCGCCCTGCCAATGTTTCTACACCAGCTGCAACAAGTGCAGTTGCCGAGAGTGATTCCGTGCCTGAACAGAGTTCATCGCCGAGCACCAAAGATCGCTCATCCGAAAAGCGGAGGATCTCGCGGAACTCCGTCATCTCCACGGCGAAGGAAGAGAGACCCGCCCAGAGATTGTCATTGCCGAGGATGCGTGTAAAGATGGAGGTAAATGGGCTTATACGGCAACTAGCAGCAGGCACGGGGAATCCACACTGTGCTAGCAAAGTACATAGACCGATCGCCTTCATCAGCGACGACTTACCGCTGGCATTCATACCATAGAGAAGAAAGCCGGAGCGAGATGACATAGATCCGTCAACACCAAGTGCAATGGTATGTGACACATAGGGAGAACCCTGACTTTGAATGCGTTCCAAGATTGGATGACGGAGCTTGGTAACATCAATATATCCTTCTGATACCGCTGCATCAAATGTTGGGCGAACCCAGAGCCACTCCTTTGCAATGCGTGCGACAGTCCATGCTAGATCAATCTCAGCACACCATGCCTCAATAGATCGGTGGGTCTCTGACCCACGCTTCACGATCTCCGCACATGCAGCAGACCATGCATCTGTCCAAACAGAGTTCCATGATCGCATCCAGCAGCGATGACGAGATGAGATTGCCTCTAGCCCAGCAGTCTCTAGTACTGCAGAGGACTTGTAGGTTGTAAGAGTTGCCGTGGTGTCGCCTTCATCACGTAGGGATGCCTGTACAGCAGAGATCCGTCTCTTTGTGCCCGTGATGCGGAATCCACCACCCTCTGCATCGTCCAGATAGAGCTGTTCTCCGCGCCCCTTACCCGACCACTCACGACACAGCATTTCTGCTTCACGACGAATTGCAGACCCCTCTGCAAATTTGGCATCTACTGCTGGATGTACCCCTGCCGCCCATGGCAACTTAGAGACAGGTACTGATTCTCCCAAGCGTGCCAAATCAGTGGTCGCAGCGGTATTCCAGCGCACTGCAATCCACCCCAGATAGTCATGCATCTCAGAAGGTTCTGGTGACCAGATGCTTAACAGGGAAGAGGCAGCCTCATAAGATCGCAGCAGACAGCCCATATCGCCTATGGTTGCCGTACCAAGCTCCAGCTTACGGAATAGGCGCGACATGTCGTACAGAGATCGCAGCGACCGTTCGGTCGTAGCAACAGCATCAGAGTTGCTCATCATTGCGTTTGCACGGTCAATCTGATCCAGGCGCTGTGTCAGTTGTGTGATATCGGTGATGGGGCGCAGAAGTCGTGAACGCATGAGGCGGCGCCCTGCAACAGACCGACACTGATCCATGAGGCCTAGGAGACTCTGTTTGTCAGAGTCGCTTCCAGACCCTTTTAGTGAGAGAAGCCCCAGCTGTTCTAGTGCGGCATTGCCAAGGCGCACCTCCCCTGTTGGCACCCAACTCTCTGGTAGACCGAGGGAGCGTAGCGAAGATGGAACATGCTCTCGTGCAAAAGACATGAGGGCGGCTAGGCAGCGGCGCGCCTGTGGCTGCACGGCCATCCAATCCAATCGCTTGCGACTGTTACTCCAGAACTCCTCCAGGGTTGCCTCCTCAATGGCGACAGATGCCGGTGTCAGGCAGCGCAGATGGGTTGCACTACATGCAGCCTTGAGGGAATCCGACCAGTGGGTGGCCGAAGGTCCGCCATCCGACCAGAGCACTAGCTCTGATGGAGGATGCACACAAAGGAACTGGTGGAGGCGGTCACGATCCACACCCTCTGCAAACCAGATACGGCCAGTTGCAACATCCAGTGCTACTGCAGCCCAGTAGACACGACGCAAAGCCGCCATACCATCACCAAGTGACTCCAACAGACACCCAACCAGTCGCCGCTCTTTTGCACCCTCCACATAGCAGCCAGGGGAGGCAATGTGATCCACTACACGTTCCTCCACTGCACCGGTAACCCCCTTACGCTGGGTCACGACTACCACCGTGAAACCCGCCTGTACCAAAATCTTCTCAAACTTCCCAAGCGAGTGCTCAGGAAATCCACCAAAGAGTGTCTGTGTGTCAGTGCCCTCAATTGGATGCACCGTCAGCGACAGTTGGCAGAGTTCGGCAATCTCACGAATATTCGCCTGTGTAGTTCCCGTTGTCAGATTCTCTGTATCATAGATCTCAAAGAATCCGCCAACCTGATAGAGCAGAGCCACCTTGGCCCCGTATTTTGCACGATGTTCTGACCAAACATCGTAGTACTTGCGATACATCGGCTTTGTTGAAGCACTCATATTGCTTACCCCTTACCCTAGTAACTGGTCGCCGGCTTTAGGTCACTGCGTGAGCATCCCCATAAGGGCAGATGGGTTTTCTGCAAAGGTGAAGTAGTAGCGGTGCCCATCAACGCGCAGAGTGAGCTCCCAGTTGTTTTCCTTTGGATAATAACGAATGGTGATGGTGCTGATCGCACTGACGCGCAGTGCGTAGTTATGTGACTCGATATCAATTCGCAGGAACCCACCCTCAACGCGGAAATCATTAAGACTGTAAATCATCGTACCCCGGTAAGGGGTGCAGCATGGCACAATCACCTTTGCACTACGGTCGGCCCATCTCATATTCAGAGAGTCATATGCATATTCCGCGGGTGGCCTCCAATCTGAAGCCGCTCATCCTTGAAGATATACAGGCATCTCCTCCGCCATCACCTACGAAATTGCAACCACTCGAGTTTGAGGCACCATCACCAACAGAGATCCAGAGATCCGCCAGTTGTAAGCGTCGCATACAGATAGCTCACAGATGGGCAATACGCTTCTCATTTCACCTCATGCTAATCAGCCTGTTTGAAACACTCTTTTTTTGGAAGGTGATCTCTACTTCTGAAGACTCAGCGTTGGTAGATCTGATCAACACCTATTCAGGAAAGGTGACGGCCACATGCATGAATATGACAGCAGAACAGCGACTTATAACACATGATCTTGTCACGTATCTATTTAATAGGACAGAACTTGATGCAGAGGGTGCACTAGCTGCAGCAGGGCGTTCTACCTTCAATACGGGGCTACAGCAGAATAGCTGGCTTTATTTTGCCGGTGTAGCGGGTCTCTTTGGATCACTTGCAGCTGCATCATGGATACCTGCAGTCCACCAGCCTATCAAATGGCGCAAATTAGTGGGAGAAAATCTGGCACTGGTCACACTGTTGGGGCTCTATGAACTCATGTTCTTCAAAACGGTGATATTTCCATACAGGGCCGTGTCTGTTCCAGAGCTGGATCGCATGGTCGCTGACGAACTAAACATGTTCTGTTAAAGCATATTGCCACGCATAGACTGGTAGTCCTTGAGCATCTGACGCAGCAGCTCTACTGGAACCTTTGCAACGGTCTCACGACGGGATAAGCGCGCGGATACCGCAGCACCGCGCAACTGATCCTCTGTCATTGCGTCAATACGACCAAGTGTCTGTGTGCGTTGTTTCTGTGTCTTGGCGGTATTATCAATAATCACGCGCACTCGCTTAGCCTTGAATGTCTTCTTGGGGATTACACGACTAGTGCCATGGGCAACTGCCTTCTTCTCTTTGGGGACAAACATCACCTTAGATGGCTTCTTCTTTGCAGGGGCAATCACTACCACAGGAGGCTTGGCTCCACCTGTTTGAGGAGCTAGGCTGGAAGTAGTACCATGCACTATCTTGGGATTAACAATAGGCTGCTGTTGTTGCTGCTGTTGCTGTTGTTGCTGTTGTTGCTGCTGTACAGGCATATCAGATGCCTTCTCAACCGTCATGGCATATCCGCCCTCTTGTGTCTCCATTGCTTTCTGGGTCTTGGCTCTCCGTCTACCACCACGACGCCGTGTCTTGGCACCACCCTCCATTGGCGTAGCACCCACATCCATAGATACCTCCTTTATCTCAGGTTCCAGTGCAGACATCCTTCTATTGTGGGCCCACGGTTTAAAGCATCCATGTAAACATACATAGGGATGTCTTCAGCCAAAGGTGACCCACGCCCAACCACCCAGGGTAGCCCAAGTACGATGGATGGATACCGTAACATTCTTGAGCTCTATTTCGCTCAACATGACAATCGTCAGATTGTCTATCACCAGATCGCCTCATTCAATCATTTCATGAATGTGGAGGTCCCGCAAACGATTCTGCGATCTTGTCCCGTGCGTGTCACAGGTTCGCCGGATCTCAACCTCGTCGGCACCACTCGCGCAGCAGCGGGTACGGCTGGCACCGCAATTCGTGTCTCCGTGGAGGGTGCCGAGGATGGCACGACACCTGTTAACACTACGAAGCCGGGTGGGCCTCTTCTGCAAGCGGCAGCCCCTGATGCAATGGCACCGCCTCCGCGTGAGGTGGAGGTCTGCATTGAGTTCGCCAATGTGCAGATTCGTAAGCCGACCATCTTTGAGAACAACGGTGCCGTTACGCCGATGTATCCCAATGATGCGCGCCTGCGCAATATGTCATATGCGGCACCGGTCTATACGGACATCATCGCGACGTACACCATGCGCACTCCCTCTGCCATCGGTGGAGAGGCAGCCGTGCAGACTTGCCAGCGTACTCTGCCCCATGTGCAGGTGGGCCGCATCCCCGTGATGGTGGGTAGCAACTTCTGTCTTCTCTCTGATACACCAGAGAAGACTCCCCGTGAGCTCGGTGAGTGCTCCGAGGATGTCGGTGGCTACTTCATCATCCAGGGTGGAGAGCGTGTCATCATCAGCCAGGAGCGCATGTCTGAGAATGTGCCCTTTGTCTTCCGCAATAACAAGGTGCGCAACAAGGAGTCGGAGGTCATTGAGATCAAGTCTATCGGCCCTGATAATGAGGGTGCTCCCAAGTCGCTGGCCGTGAAGATTGTGCAGCATGCCAAGAATGCCATTGCGCCCGAACACATCATTGTGACCTGTCCCCGCATCAAGGCGGAGGTGCCGCTCTTTGTGATGCTCCGTGCCCTGGGTATGGGGTCCGACAAGGAGATCATTGAGCAGATCTGTGGGTCTGTGGATACACCCTATGCGATGATCCTGCAGGAGTGCATTGAGGATGCTGCTGGTATCACTACACAGGAGAAGGCACATGAGTGGCTTTCTGCCAATCTGGGCAGCGGTGGTGGATCCCGTGAGTCGTATTCTGCGAACACGCTGCAGAACGCCAAGCCGCCCCGTACACAGACTGTGCGGGAGATTCTGGCAGAGGAGTGTCTGCCGCATGTGGGTGGCGGTGACATGTTCTATGAGAAGGCCTCCTTCATTGCCTACATGACGAAGAAGGTGCTTGATGTGTTCAGCGGTCGTGTACCTCATGATGACCGTGATGCATATCCGAATAAGAAGGTGGAGCTGCCCGGCAATCTGATGGGCAATCTGTTCCGCTATCTCTTCGGCACGAAGGTGATCAAGGATATGAAGACGAGCCTGACGAAGGAGATCCACAACGGTTTCTGGAAGTCCAGTGGCAAGATTGAGGACATCATCAATCCCTCTAACATCTACAAGATCCTGAAGTCCACGATCGTCACGATCGGCATGAAGTCCTCCCTGGCAACGGGCAACTTCGTGGGTGGCAAGATGGGTGTGAAGGCCGGTATCTCGCAGGTGATGAACCGTCTCACCTATCTCTCTGGTATCTCTCACTTGCGCCGCGTGAGTACGCCAATTGAGAAGACCGGCAAGCTTCTGGCACCTCGCAAGCTGCACAATACGCAGTGGGGGTTCATCTGTCCGGCTGAGACGCCAGAGGGTCATGCAGTGGGAGTGGTGAAGAATCTGAGCAGTACCGCACAGGTCTCACTACCGATCAGCCCTGAGCCGATTGTGGATTTCCTGTATGATGTTCTGCAGATGAAGAACCTTGGCGATGTATCGCACCTAGAGCTGCACCAGCATGTGCGCGTCTTTATTAACGGCGCCTGGATCGGTGTTCTAGCAGTGGATGCAAAGGGTGCATCAGATGCCGCAGAAAAGATTCGTTCTGCCAAGCGTCGCGGGCGAATCCATCCGCACACCGGTGTGACCTATAAGCCGGCCCGTCGTGAGATCTGGATCAATACGGAGGGTGGTCGTCTGATTCGGCCTGTTGTGAACGCTGCCGCAATGCGAGAGATGTTGGCAGGTGGTCCTACGGTTAGTCCTCCCTGGCTCAGCGGATCCAGTACGGTTGCTGCTACCACATATGCGTGGAATGATGTAATGCAGTGGCGCTCTTCTGGTGGTCACAGTCTGATTGAGTACATTGACCCGATGGAGACAGAGAACTTCTATATCGCGATGGGACCCGATGAGCTGACGGATGCACATACGCATATGGAGATTCACCCTAGTGTTATCCTGGGTACGATGGCATCCAACATCCCTTTCCCTGATCACAATCAAGCACCCCGTAATGCCTACCAGTCGGCCATGGGCAAGCAGGCGATGGGTATGTATGCACTCAATCATCGTGAGCGCATGGACACCATGGCAAACCTGCTGTGGTACTCCAATGTGCCGCTGGCCTCTACGCACATGAGCCGCTTCTATCGTGCACAGAGTATGCCATCTGGCTACAATATCGTGGTGGCAATCATGACGTATGGAGGTTACAATCAGGAGGACTCCGTGATGATCAATCGTGCATCTCTGGACCGTGGTCTCTTCCGTTCGGAGTTCTATCGCACGTACAAGGATGAGGAGAAGAAGAATCAGGCGTCTGGTGAGGAGGAGCGCTTCTGTCGCCCAAATCCGGCCACCACGCGCCACATGAAGCTGGCAAACTACGAGAAGCTCGGTGCAGATGGTATTGTCCCTGAGAACACCTATGTCAATCAGAATGATGTGCTGATCGGCAAGGTGGCGCCGATTCGTCTCCGTGGTGCAGATGGTGCTGCAATGGCGGGCATCAACCATGCTGCTCTCCAGGCAATGTCATCGGTGGCCGCTGCACAGGCTGTGGAGGCGGCGGGTGGTAAGCGCTTCCGTGATTCCTCTAAGCTCATGCGTACGAATGAGACGGGCTATGTGGACCGCATCTATCGTGGCCGGAATGGAGAGGGTTACAGCTTTGTGAAGATCCGTGTGCGTGAGGAGCGTGTCCCCGTCATTGGCGATAAGTTTGCGTCGCGCCACGGTCAGAAGGGTACGTGCGGCCTTATCTTGGAGCCCGAGGACATGCCCCAGACTGCCAGTGGTATTGTGCCTGATATCATCATCAACCCACATGCAATTCCGTCACGTATGACAATTGCACATCTGCTGGAAACCCTCTTGGGTCGTGTAGGCTGTGAGTTGGGGTTCCTAGGTGATGCCACGCCCTTCAATGCGCATATGACAATGGAGCGCTTGGGTTCTATTCTACAGGAGCATGGTATGGAGCCTAGCAGCAATGAGGTGCTCTACTGTGGCTATACGGGCAAGCAGTTGCCTACAAGCATCTTCGTTGGCCCAATCTTCTATCAGCGCCTGAAGCACATGGTGAATGACAAGATCCATTCAAGGTCCACAGGCCCGCTGGTGATGCTTACCCGTCAGCCGGCGGAGGGCCGCGCACGTGACGGTGGCCTCCGCTTTGGAGAGATGGAGCGTGATGTTATGATCGCCCATGGTGCCTCTTCATTCCTGAAGGAGCGCATGATGGAGGCATCGGATAACTTTGAGGTGCATGTCTGTAAGGAGTGTGGCCTTATTGGTGTGGCAAACAAGCTACGCAATATCTGGCGCTGCACGGGCTGCGGGAATACCACAGAGTTCAGTCAGGTGCGTATCCCCTACGCCTACAAGCTCTTCTTGCAGGAGTTGGAGTCAATGAACATCTCTAGTCGTCTTCTGCCAGAGTCGCGCCTCCGCAGTATTGCAGATCAGGCTGCACGCTAAGGGGACCGACGCTAAGGGGACCGACGCTAAGGGGACCGACGCTAAGGGGACCGACCTTAAGGGCTCCAAAATCCAGCACCAGATTGATTTCCCAGAATAGTCTCAATAACCAACAGCTTATAGCGGACAAATGCCGCTTCTTTTGAATCGGGGTCAGATGTATGCGCTAACCAGTGTTCAAGGCGATGCCCATATGCCAGCAACCCTGCATTGGATGCATCACCGCCACACTCAAACAGTACATGCCCCCAACACTGATCGCGTATATAGTGTTGATTACGTTCGCGCCTTGTGGCCATTCCTTCTCTTCTTTCTTTTCTCTTCGTTTAAAATAGAATGAACTTCCTGGCCGTAGTCGTAGAGTTCTTAGGAACATTTATTTTTCTATCGGTGATCGTGGCGACGGGCAATCCCTGGGCTATTGGTGCAACACTTGCCGTCCTGGCGTTCCTTGCTGGGGCGATCAGTGGTGGTCATTTCAACCCGGCGGTTACTTTGATGACTCTCTATAATCGTGGTATTGCGACGGATAATGCTATTAGTTATATAATTGCACAGGTTGCAGCAGGTATCTTGGCGGTTACTATCTACAATCAGCTGAAGAAGCGGGGCGTGGTCTAAACCAGTAAACCATATGTTAGTGAGATGAGTAGATTACGTGATATTATTGTAGGAAATATAGTATCCATTTCTATTGGTATAGTAATCCTTACATTTTTTAATCTACAGGTAGATCGTTCGCTAACACGTAGTGTCTATAGTATTCACCTTCGTACTTAAACTAATCGGCAACAAAATAATCCTAACATGATGAGCTATGTATGGATTATTTTTACAAGTGATGGCGCCGGTGCATATAAAATCCATGGTGCCTATGAGAATGAATCACAAGCAACCTACTGTTGCCCGCAGGATGGGCGGATTATTCGCGTGCCGTATTACCATGATTTTGATTCAGAGGAGGATTCCGAATGAGTCTACGGCTTAGTGCGATGCATTGGGTAGTTCCAACTCACGGGTGTCGGCACATAGTGCTGATTCGCAGCCGCTGCAACAGCGTTTATTCCTGCAGCCAGTGCATCATTGATGTGTCCAATCCCCTTTTTTCCAATAACCCGTTCAAGTACATCCACGCCACGAACACCCTTCCATGCATCAAACCAGAACCCTGTATAGTCGTTCTGACTTGTTGTCTGCCGTGACCCCCGCAGATACTGCTGTGTGCGAATCAGCCCCGCTTTATAGCCATTGGTCGCTGCCTCTGAACCCGCGAGTAGACCCAGGGCACATATAAGAAGACGCAACATCGTACCTACTCACCACCAATGAAATACAGCCACTCACTTTTTCGCAATGGCCCAGAGTGCAATCCCACCTAGGACAGCAACAGCAGCAGCGGCTGCAATCCGTACAGCCTCATCCTTATCAGTGAAGCCTTCTGACTGTAGCGTCGGTGGCATGGTTGCCGGCTGTACAACTGTGCATAGAGGATAACGCGATCCGCCTGGGCCCGATGTTGCAGCTGGGGCAGTTGCAGGGCAGCCTGCCGGTGGGCGTGCCATATAGGTTCCATCGGCGTTATAGCACTTCGGTGTTGCTGTAAACTCTGCCTTTGAAATCGTGATTGAATCATCATCAGAGTCATATGCCTGTACCCAGCGTGTCTGAAATGGCATGCCATTCACATATTGTACCGGATCTAGAATGTAGGGTTGTGCGGCATTTTGCTGGTTGATAATAAAACCATTTGTATCACCCACAGGACACATCACCTGTTGACAAACAGAATAGCCAGTGCCCGCCACAGCGTCAAAAATAGGGCGGGGATCCATTGCATCGCGTGCATTCTCCAATATACCGGGTGCAAGACCCTTCAGACCTGGTAGACCAGATGATGCCAAAGCAGCAGCGACGTGATCACCCAGCAGATCACCCTTGGGTACTCCATCCATATATTCGGACATGGTTGCACCATTGGAACAGCGCGTGCCCGTATTCAGAAAGTAGCGGAGACCCATCGGCTTCGTGTCCTGCTCGTCAAAGAAAGTGCGCCCACCAAATGCGATCGTATCCACATAGAAGTTGATGCCAGCAACAGCATCAATAATGGCACCGATAGATGACTCATTGCGCACACCGATCTGGCCTGGTAGCGGTATGTTATCAGCAAAAGAGTACTGTGGGCCAAAGAAACCGTAGTTGTCAAGCTCTGTACCGGTTGGTGGCTGCCCTGCCGAAACGTCAGACATCTCCCCTGATATGTAGCCACAAAAGGTGACCGCTAACCTATTTCACTCTGATGCCAGTAGCATGTCGGATTTATGGCCATCCTTGCTCAAACAGAAGACGACGACTGATGAGCTTGAGCCCCTTGATCTTCCTGAAACAACACACACCTGTCCCACCTGTGAGGATGATGCTGCGGTAAACACTGTTGGCGCCGAAGTACTCTGCACACGCTGTGGCACGGTCATAGATATCCCACTTGAGTGGGCAGCTGAGTATCGTTGGTTTTCCGGTGACTCTGGTGGTGGTGGAGCTGATCCTAGCCGTTGTGGATTTCCTGTGAATCATCTGATGCCCGAGAGCAGCCTGGGCACAATGATCCTCTCAAAGGGCACTGCATCCACCACAATGCGCCGCATCAAGCGCTATCATATGTGGAACCTAATGCCGTATCGTGAGCGTACTCTCTGGTCGGTGTTTGAGTCACTCCAGGTGCGCGCGACAAATGCCGGTATCAGTACGGCGATCCTGGAGGAAGCCAAGGAGCTCTATGCACAGCTCACCGCGTCTGCCATCTGTCGCGGTCAAGGGCAACGTGATGCAATGCTGGCGGCCTGTCTCTGGGAGAGTCTGAAGCGTCACGAGTCTCCTCGTATGCCGAAGGATATTGCAGACATCTTCAACATTCCGCTCAAGCAGGTAACGAAGGGGATCAAGCAATTTCAGCATCTGTTTGCCATTCGCACAAGCAGCCAGATGACAGATACATATGCTGTACCAGCGGCCAAGAAGGAGAAAGATAAGGCGGTGCCAGCACAACTACCCGTTGCGGAGTCCGCCGATGTGATCTCTGCACGTGCTATGCAGCGCCGTGCAATCTGGCAGAAAACCGCTACACGCACCACATCCTACGAGGATTTCATTCAGCCCTTCCTCACAAACCTGTCGGCCCCACGCGCAAAGGCAGCCGATCTAGAGTCTCTTGTTCGTCTTGTATGTGCACGCGCCGATGATCTAGGAATTGTCCCCGAGAACACACCGCCCTCACTGACCGCTTCTGTGATCTCCTTCTGCTGCACTGAGATGGGCATTGCCATTGATAATGCAGAGATTGCACGTGTATGTGGCATCAGTGCTGTTACCATTCAGAAGTGTCTGAAGCGATTACAACCATGGAAGGAGAAACTCCTGCAGTAAAATCGCCGACTACGATAATGGGTGCCGGTCAAAGTAGCGCAGGGGGGTCTATAGCAAACCCATTTCCAGTAGATCAACGTCTATCAAAAGATCTAGATAAACTGTCTATCGTAGCCGCACGTATTTTGAGTACTCCTGACATCTATGATGTGAACAATCTGGCACGTCCAGGTGTATGCGGCGACTATGCAGTTTTCCTCCGTAAGAATCTGGAGAAGAAGCTGCTACCATTCGTATTTGATGATGGCGGGAAACGCACAGAAGTAGTCTATCAGAATCCCCGTAAGTCTATGGAAAATCAGGAGTTGCGCAAGAAGATCTGTCGCTCTATGATTGATACAATGTTACGCACGATTTCTACAGTAGTAGCATGTCTTGCATCTATCCAGGTAGCAAGTCCTTCCCGTGAGACGGCTATCACTGGCATTGGTGCACAGAAGGGTGGGGCTGTGCAGCGTGGTGGTGGTATTCCTGAGATTCGTGACTGGCTGGCACTTGCAGGTTATATTGAAAAAGAAAATAAATCCGCAGCAGGAATTGCTATACCATTTCGCAATCCAGGTCTCCCTCAATCCACTGACTTTAAATATTATCTGACATTTGATCGTACAGAGCAGCCTACAACCTTTGCATTTATTACTGCAAAGACAGAATCCACTGCAAGTACCTCTTTTACCCCCCTCCCTACAGGTGCACTGCGTATTCAATTCTTGAATCCTGTCCAGATACCCGTGCCACCCAATGTCCCACCACAGTCTATCCTTCCCATTCGCCTGGTTGACAATGCAAATATCCCTTGGTGTGCAGGTATATTATATCAGAATGTATTCAAATCTTTCAATACAACATCACCAACCTTCTACATCACGGAACTCATTCTTCGTCTTTTCAGAAGGACACAGGGCTCTAACGATGAGATTATAGAGACACGCAATGATATCAACATTGCCAACAATGTGTTCCAGGAGTATCGCAAGACTATGATCAGTAAGTATATCTTTGATGCTATTCCACAGTTCTTGACGCAAAATATCCCTGGTTATCAGTCTTATGCACCAGGAACCATACAGCAGCCGCAGTATATTCAGGGTCCAGGTGGTATCTTGCAACAGGTAATCCCTGCTACTACTGCCACAGGCATTGTTCCAACGGCTCCTCACCAGGCGGTGTGGCGCCCACCTACAAGTACCGTGACAGGTGCCCCACAGGTTGCCTTGCGTCCACTCACCACACAGGTGATTCCAGGCGTAACCGATTTTGATATCCCCAGTTCTTCTGCCAAGAGTATCACCGATACCCTGAAAATGTTCCGCAGTTCTGTATCTGCTGAGAGTTCACCGGCGGCGGTTCGTGCAACGACGCTGGCCGCACTTGAGAATCGCGATCGTACCGTACAAACGGGTATCTGTACAGATAAGTATTGGACAATGCCGAATCTGGCACGTATCTATCCCTGGTCAACACTGCAGTTTCTGAGTATTCGTGACTGGTCGGCCCTTTCTGAGGATCGTTCAAAGACACAATTTGACCCAGAGTGGGAAAGATTCATTAATAACCTATCATCACTTTACAATGGTGTCGGTACAAACCCTAAGCTAGAGCGCCCTGGTGATACAAAGTTCTTGGATCAGATGCGCATTACAAATGTCTCTAATATGGCTATCTGTAAGCAGGGTCAAACTCCTCGTGTGGCATTCCAGGAGGTGCAGGCAGGTATTCAGGAGTTGCAGGCACTCTACCGCGAACATGTGCGTAAAATGTGGGATATTCTAAACTCACTGATCCTCGTAATTGTAGATCCAGAGACACAGCAGGAAGTAGTACGCCTGCACCCAAGTGTTGTTGCAGGTGCATCTTCTGAGGCATATGTGAATGAGCGTGCTGCAACCGCTCGTGAAGCAATTGCAAAATACTATATTGATGTTGAGAAGGCTTATCTGAAGGCAGGGGGTAACCTGCGCCTTGTGTAGGTGACCCAAAGTTGACCGGTCGCCGCCTACCACAAAGCCCAAGTACGATGTCCAGCTCCAAGATCATTCGCCTGCGTTTCCAGCGTGACTATGAGAACTCCTCCAAGGATGATATCATCCGTATCACCTACATCGGTGAGCGCAAGGTCTCTGTCTCTTACAGTTACTATGCAGATGATGCGAAGGCCACCCGTCAGGTGATGGATCGGACTCAGTTGACAAACTATCTGAGCAGCATGCTCAGCCTGGTGACGGCGGACATTGACCCCTTTGAGGTCGTACAGTTTGATATGCCGCTCATTCCATCTTTCTGTCTGCTTCCTAATCGCCTATCTTGGGAGGCACACAACATCATGAAGCAGATTGATGTGCTCTTTGATGGCTGGACTGCAGCAGAGGATGATCTCTTCGCGGAGGAGGAGAGTCTGGAGGCTTCTAGTGTGGAGGAGGGGGATGAGGGTGAGGATGAGGATGCCGATGAGGGCGAGGAGGAGAGCGATGAGGAAGAGGAGGAGAGCGATGAGGATAAGAACAAGATCCCCACTGAGCTCAATGATGGTCGCATTGAGGATAATAATAACATCAATAGCAACAACAACACCAACGAGTTTGATATCCCGCCTCTCCCAAGTTACAATACGTGGCCGCATGGTAACCACCACACGTTCTACAACGCTACCTAGACCTCTGGTGTGATCCACGTGAGTGCTGGAGTTGGACCCCAGTGATTCAAAAGTCCAACAACAACAAACTCTCCTGTCCAGTTCCATCCACCCCCAGGTCGCGAGGTCGCGCGCATCCACAACGAAACCCAGCCACCTCTTTTGGCAACGGAATTCCAATCAACATCACCTGATTCTGCAAGCACAATCCCCATACCATCCTGCTTCCCTGAATCAGATACAACAACTGACCAGTCAGACCCCTGTAGAAGTGTCGGCATATCAAAGATGGGTGGTTCGAGCTGCACATGTGTGCCAGGGCAGAAGGAGCAACCTGAGGGATCAGATGACGGCAGTCGCCAGACCCATCCCCACTGAAGAGCCGCCTCTGCAGCCAGCCAGCCGCGCCACCATGCAGCCAGATATTGCATTCCAGTGAGCTCCCACTGAAATCCAAGCTTGAATGGCCCATTCGTATATTTCCAGAGCCAGTAGACCACCGTGTGCATCAGTGGTCCACCGTGCCCTCTCTCTGCTGCTAATGACTCAAGCAGCCAGATACCTCTGTAGGGGCGTAGCACACATGTTCCTTTTAGCAGACCACCTGGGGCCCATACAGCTGCGATCCAAGCATCTGCCAGTCGCTTTCGTAGAACAGGAACAGGCCATTGTGTTCTCACAAGACCCTGAAAGTCCACTAGGAACTGATCAGATCTCTCTTCGCATCGCACACAATCAAAGATAACTCCCGATGGTGGCGGAGGTGGGGGCAGAGTTGTGCAGAAGTCACGTGTCGGACCGGACTGATCTGTTGCAAACTGTATCCATGGCTCATCCCATATCATCCCACCTTACCGGTCACCGGCAAAAATGACGGGGTGCCTGTACGCAGGCAAAGTCAATGTGACCAACCCCATCCACACCCAGAATGACATCCTCCAATCGTTGCATGTGCTGCCGTAAGAAGCTCTCCCTCAGTGATTTCGCCTGCACCAAGTGTGATCAACGATTCTGCAGCCAACATCGCCTTCCTGAAGAACACAAGTGCACGCACGACTATAAGGCTGCTGGACAACAGCAGCTCACCACGCAGCTAATCAAGGCCGTCGCCGATAAGGTGACAGGCGATCGTATCTAAATCGCCCCCTTCTCTATTTTGTTAATGCTCATACCCTGCTACGAACCAACACCAAATCCAGCCAATGCAGATATTGTAACGAACCATTTTGTGCGACAGAACCCATGGGCCACCGGTACCTACACACTGGATCATGTACTCCAGGCTCAGAAGCTCCATATTCCATTTGCACATACGCCCGATCATGTGGCCCAGTTCGCGGCAGATCCACTTAAGGTTGCACTCCCACGCGAATCAACTCTACTTATGTCGCTACCGGTTGGTACAACACTTGTCTGTGCAGGTAAGAAGCAAGCCATCCTGGTTCGTATTACGAGCCCCGTTAAGGCCGGTCATTGTAGCCCACTCTATATAACATCAGAACCGAAACGGTTTCTCACGCCATATAATCATGAAGAAGTTACAGTAACAATGCATCAAGGCCTCATACTCACACCATTTCAGGCACTCTATCGTGATATAGAAATTGTAGGTCAGATTGTCAATGTTCCAGACTGGCGACGTATTGCACAGATGGGCTCTTCTGGTCACTGCACGTCGTATTTTCGGCGACTACTTTTGGAACAAGAATAGATAATTATATTCGTAGCCGATTGCCGTCAGATCTGTATGATGGAGATACTTGAACCCAATATCGGTGATCTCCTTTGTAATGACGTCAATGTTCGGCATCCATACACGCTGTTCGTGCTTCCGTGTGCGACCATCCTTGAAACGGAACTCCTCCTCATAGGATCCACGCGAGCCGTGCAACTGGAAATCACCGAAGTACTCAAACTCATCAAATGTCACCTGCGATCGTGTAATGCGATCATCCGCATACTTTTGCACAGAGAAACCGACAAATGGACTGGCAGATTCTAGCACGGGGTCAAACTTGAGTTTGTTCACAATGTGTACGCAGTAGATGCCCCCTGGAGACAACCAGAGATATATGTTCTTGAGCATCTGTGTGCGTTCTGGCACCATATAGACAGTGAAGTAGTACATTGTCACAAGGTCAAAAGAATCAGCAGCAGCCATTGTCGGTACCATGGCATCCCCCACCTGAAAGTTACGCTCAGGATAGGCCTTCTTCGCCGCTTCAATCATATCGGGAGAGCGATCATAACCGACAACAGAATGCACGCCTTCCCGGGCAAAGAGCTCTACCTGGAGCCCCGTTCCACAGCCAATGTCGGCCACGCGTATCTGGGATTTCTCTCTCCCACCATTTTCACCAGTCATCCATTCTAGCGGGATCTGCACCTCCATAGTTGCCCGCGCACCTGGCTGCACTAGCAGATCATAGACTTTACTGTAGAACTTGTCATAACACGTGTCATCTAGGCGCGAGTCCACACCCTGGCCTGGATTTGCAAACGGTTCAATCCCCACAAGGTCAATACGCTGGCGCCGTGCATGTGATCGCACTATTTCAAGTACATAGTATCCACACATCAGAATAATGAGCACTGCGATTGCCAATGGCCACCAGTCTAACTCAATCATGTTGGCTCCTCTGTGTTACTCGGCGATTCCCTAGTAGCGCGAGCTAACGCCTTGGGCGAATAAACATGCATAGAGATAGCTGGGCCACGGAGGCCACACCGAATACGATGTATTCCAACGGAACCACGTTGGAAACCCGTATCGCCCGACTGCAAACGTCGCACAGAGCCATCGGCCATCTCCTCCGTTAACTCACCAGACATCACCCGCATCCAACAACCGCCTTCAGGGTGCGGATGAAACCCTGAATCGGCACCGAGACCCCATACAATCCCGTAAATCTCACAGGTGTGCCCTGACCAAAGAAGATGACGCTGATAGGTGCCAGCATCAGCCGCAGGTAGAGTCGGTACACGACGCATCCATGCATATACATCACCACCATAGGCGACTGCTCTATCAATCTCTTCAAACTGCATCGGAGCCCCTACACGATGCGTGCTATTTAAGCTCAAAATCCCGATTTTACGTAGATGCCCGAACCCACCACAATCTGTGGTTATGGTTTATCCGATGTGCGGAAGACACTTCGTGACTCTATAGATCGCCGTGACCATCGTGCGGCACGTCGTTGGACTGCCGAGCTTGTTGCCACACCCGGTGCTGTGGGATCGCTGTGGTCCTCCTATTGGCTCGCATGGGCACAGGCACAGGGGGCGGGTTCTGCCTCTCCTACACTTCCAATCCTTCTAAAGCAACTATGGGCCTCTATCTCTGCCAAGGCACAAGAACATGTTACAATTGGTGAAGGCTGGCCAGGATTTCGGAATGATCCCGCTGTACGTGCAATCTGTGCAGAGTCCACACAACGACTCCTATCACAGGCACGTCAGACACCCGTTGTCTGGCCAACAAAAGAGGTAACCATCTATGATGTTGGGAATATGCGGGATACCGCTCCTCCTCCAGCAGCAGATGGGCCTGCGGTTATGCGTGTATGGCAGCGTGATGATGATTCCATGGAACTCCGCATTATGGCGGGGCGATTCTTGGATTCTATTCAGCGAGGTGATCTTCGTGGTGCACTCTCTGTAGTGGCTTGGACACTACTGCCGATGGCACAGCAGGGCCTAGCACTCCCCCTTAAGTGTGGAGAACGTGGGCCAGCTGCACTCCCTCCGAAGCAACGATCCTCTCCTATATGGTTTTGGTTGGAGATTGGTCGCGCTGCTCTGCTAACACGGCAGGATCTTCATCGTGGATGGGCCACATTTCATGCAGCAGTCGCAGAGGCATTCCGACTCCATTTTAAAAGATGGACTGCGGCGGATCGTATGCGTGTATTGTTAGCATGGATTCTTCAGATTCGCGCCACCTATCAGAATCAGTCCGAGTCACTCTGGTCAGTGGATGGCATACAACAAACACTCCAAGAGATTGATCTGCCATATAAAGAGCTCGCTGCTGAGCTTGCAGATCCGAATGCAGCAGTTGTCCGAAATGACAAGGCGCCCAATCCTGAGGAGGATTCAAAGCGGGCAAAGACAGCAAAGATGGAAACTCGTATGCAAGAAGCAGATGCAGCTGTTCTTGCCGCAATGGGGCTTACGGAGGAGGATTTTTGATTTGATTTAATAAATTAAAACTACGGGATCCAAAAAAATTTTATCAGAGGAATGTATAACATGGCAACTATCGCTTTGACCCTTATTCGGAAGTGGAGACAGATAGATGTGATATGGGACAAAGTGCCATCTGCATCTTTTTATGGTGTCTACTACAATGTGCTGGGTCAGTCAGGAACTTTTGCGAAAGAGGTGTTGCATGATGCCCAAGTGGCCAGTATGTCTACATCATTAACTGGTCTTTCAGATAATACTACGTATGAGGTGTATGTAAATGCATATGATAGTACTTCCAAACTAATGAGTTCATCATCTAAGAAGCCAACGACCGTTAACTCAGACACCCATACACCATTGCAGATTGAGAAGCCATCTTATTTAAGGACAGTATATGGTGCGGTTATTGGTTGGGAACCAAAACTATTTACTTATTCATTAGGAACGCAAATGGCGTCAGGCCTAAGCCACTATGAAGTAATAGTGACGGATGCTTTCACTAACACATTTACAGAGACAATTTCAGCAGATGGTGATGTAGTTAATGGCACCCTTACCACGAGATATCTAACGCTGACAAATCTTAATCCTGCTGTTGCATACACTGTTAAAGTAAAGGCAGTGAGCCGTGCAGGTGTTAAAAGCCCTGAATCTTTACCATCAGACGCTTTTGCACCACTGCCTGGAGTTGATATTGTCCCACCTGGTAAAGTAACCCAAGTGGTTGCTTTTCCAAATATTGCAGAAGGGAAAATCAATGTAACATGGTCTGCTGCAAATGATCCAACTGGTAATGCTGTAACAGGTTCAGGCATAGCAGGTTATGAGGTTAAGTATGGTACTGGTGATGTATCAGGTACAATTATAGGAGGCCTTACTTCTGCAGGTGCAATATTTAATAGTTCGCAGCATGGGATCCTACTTAATACCGAATATTGGTTTGAGGTGCGCGCAGTTGATGTTGCAGGAATTAGGGGCACATGGTCAAAGAGGGCATATGCTACTACATATATGCTAGGGTTGGATGATAATGCACCACCTATGCCATCTTTCTTAGCTACAAATGGCGATGGTAAGATATATATTTCTTTCGGAGATAATAAAGATTCAATTATACCTGCTTATGATTATTCATCTGGAATACAATGGCAGAAGGTACGTGTTTATCAGGTTACTAGTTTAGTTCCATTAGTAATTAATACTAGCAGCTGGGTTACTTTCACAGCTGATGGCGATACTAAAAATGATCATATAACCATACCAGGTGGTGCATATGGTTTTTTTGCAGTTACAATGCAATCAGTAGATTATTTCGGCAATGCTTCTGCATGGACACCAGACCAAATTGTAGCTTCTGCAAAAGCTGGTTCTGGAACACTAACTCCAGGAGGAGATACTATAAAGCCTTCAAAAGTTATGTATATACATATTAAAAATAGAAATAATGCATTATTTGTAACATCTGGGGACTCATATGACCCAACTGATATATATCAGTTGCAAAGTGATAATGTTGTATATAGATTCCAGTATCGCAAAGTTGGCGATACTGACTGGACTCCTGGAAACATTCCAATTGGAGATTCTAAGAAGAGTATTGATATTAGTTTTCTAACAAATTCTGATTCATATGAAGTACAAGCCAGAGGTATTGATGCATCTGGTAACGAAGGTGAATGGTCAAATTCTTTTATAGGCACACCTGCTGGTCCACCTGCCCCCACAAAGTTTGATTCAGTTATTGATGGGCGCACTGCAACACTATATTGGAAAGAAGTTTTAGAAGCCGATTATTTTGATGCATCTGGTTACTATATTAATATTAAAAGAAAAGATACGAATGGGGCGGACCTATACTCATATCCAGAAATAACAATTACTAATGCAGCCACTAACTCATATAATGCAACCATTTTACCTGGGTTTACATACGAGTTCACTATCGCAACACGTGCTATAAGAGGTGGTGATGTTCGCAGTAATCCTGTATCTACATCAGAGTATGCACCAATATTAGCAGATGCTACAGCACCATCAGTGCCTGGTCTTTCACTAACACCAGGTGATGCCTCTATTGTTGCTACATGGACTGAATCTGCAAATTCTGTTAACCAACTCCAAGGTGAGGTGGTCACTGATTTATGTGGGTATGAGCTCCAGTATCAGGCGGCAATACCAGTTGCACATACCTATATTTCATTTGGATTACTTCCTTTATTACCACGTACTCAATCAATTAATCTTCTGACAAATGGTATACCCTATAATGTACGTGTAAGAGCTATTGATAATGCTGGTAATAAGAGTGATTGGAGTACCGTTATGACTACAACACCTCGTACAAGTGATCAAACTGCCCCATTGCCCGTACTAACGGCTACTATAACCCCAGGCCATCGTTCTCTTACTACATCATGGACAGCTACAGTAGATCCATCAAATAATGCTGAGACAGGGCCAAGTGGAAATGCATCATATACAGTATACTGCTTGGGTAATGGAAACCCGCCCTCACAGACAATTAATGTTGGGTCTACATTAACAGCTACGTTTACAGGCCTGGATATTGGTGCATCATATACTATCTATATTGGGACACGCGATGCTTCTAATAATATTAGTTATTCAAAAGATTTTACAGGAATACCAATATTTGTACCTGATACAACACCTCCTAGTGTGCCCAACAATGTGCGATATAATGATACTATTCCTGGGGAAATCTCTCTAATATGGGACCCTGCCACTGATCCAAATACTACCACTGCAGCTGTATCAGATATTGCTGGCTATTATGTGCAGCATAAGCTAGCATCAGAGCCTGAGGCTTCATATAGGCCGGCCCTACCAGGTGTACAAGTTTCTACTAACAGTGCTACTATCGGCACTCTAATAAATGGTTCTGAATATATGTTCAGGGTACGCTCATTTGATGGCTCTGGTAATGTTAGTGAATGGTCTACTGCAGTTACTGCAACACCCACGGCATATGATACAACTGCCCCCCCCACACCTGCATTCAATACCGTAGTAGCAGGTAATAAGTCAATTAATGTATCATGGACTGGTGTAAATGATCTAGATGTAGCTGGCGCAAGAAAATCAGGCGTAAATAATTATATCATTGAGTATAAGAAATCCAGTACTGCTGATGCGTATACAGAGATTGTTTTAGCAAATACTGCAATAAGTCATCAGATCATGGGGCTTGAGGATGGAGTTGAGTATAGTATTCGTATAAGCGCACGGGATGTAGCAGGTAACCGAAGTATCGCATCGTCTACTACAACTGTAGCAACTAATAAGGCACCTGATACAACGGCGCCTCCCAAACCATCTGGTCTTACTGCAACAGCCGGTGATGCACTGGTTGACTTATCATGGAATGCTGTAGTGGATACTCCTAGCTCTACACAGTTGGTATCAGGGTCTCCTGTCTATAATGTACGCTATAAACTCACTGTAGCACTTGACACAGATTATAGTATTGTTAATGCAACATATTCATCACCAGCTGCACGGATTGAAACGCTTGTAAATGGCTCTAGTTATGACTTCCAGGTACGCGCAGTGGATGCTTCTGGTAACCAGGGTGACTGGAGCACTCCTGTTGTATCTGCAACACCTGTGGCTGCCCCTCCTTCTGGTGGTGCTGGTGACCCTGGCGCTGGTGCTGGTGCTGGGGCTGGTGCTGGTGCTGGTGCTGGTGCTGGTGCTGGGGCTGGTGCTGGTGCCGGTGCTGGTGCTGGGGCTGGGGCTGGTGGTAACCTCGGTGGTTCTGCCGCGCCAATCTGCTTCTTGGCGCGCGCCCCTGTTCTGACTCCTTCTGGCTACCGTGCTATCTGCACTCTCCGTGTAGGTGACCGTGTGCGTACCGCAGATGGCCGTACGGCAACAATCAAGCGCACGCTGCGCAATGAGTACACAGCATCTGCATCGGTGAACCCCTATGTCATCCCCAAGGGGCTCTATGGTGCCACATCCGACCTGGCGATCAGCCCTAACCACGAGGTCCAGACCCAGAATGGTATGGTGAAGGCCAAGCACCTTGGTCTCAGTCAGATGGAGATGGCCGGCTCATTTGTATACTACAATATTGAGGTGGATGACTGGGCAACGGACAACCTGGTGGTGGCCGGTGTTGAGGTAGAGAGCTTAGCCCCCATTGAGCGTGTGGCAATGCCTGCAGCTGCCTTCAGTGCTTTAATGAAGGAGCGCTATGGAAAGAATGAGGTTGCCATGAAGCGTGCAATGTCACTGTGCTTCACCAAGAACGGTTCTGTCATGGTGCCCCTGTGCATGAAGGCCGCCAAGGCAAAGGCGTCAAAGAGCTCTGCTTAATTATAGTATTTATATATAGATCATATGTGGTGGCTGGCTGTTCTGATTACTATTGTACTTACAGCTGTTGGTTATGCAATCTACTATGCACGCAGTTCTCCATATCGTATTCCTGCCAAGGATGCACGTCAGCAAATCTCAGCGGGCACCGTGGATGTAGTCTTAGATGTCCGAACACAGATGGAGCGTGACAAATTCGGCTATTATGATGGATCTGTACATATGCCGGCTGATCAGCTGCAGGCACATATGCCAACACTCTATCCCAATAAAGATACCCGTATCTTGGTCTACTGTAATACTGGTCAACGCGCCCGCCTGGCCACAGAGATCCTCCATTCTATGGGATATGAGCAGGCATCCTATATCTCTGATGGGCATTGGGCTTTGACACCAAAAAAGTGAGCACCCTAATCATAAACAACCCGCCGCAATAACGACGATGTCTTCTACCATGGATCTCCTTGCCGCGCGGCTCCAGAAGGCCGCCTACAACTATCATAATGGCCTCACACTTCTCATGACAGATGAAGAGTTTGATGCCGGTGTTGACCAGCTCCGGTCACTGAATCCTGCACATCCCTTTCTCCGCACAGTAGGTGCACCCGTTGCCGCAGGAGATGAGGTGCCACTCCCTGTGCCCCTTCCTTCCCTGGATAAGCTCAAGCTACAGGCCGAGATCGATAAATGGATGTCCCGTGCAACAGCAACGCACTATCATCTGAGCACCAAGCTGGATGGCTGTTCGGCACTCTGGTATCCTGCAACGGGTAAACTCTACACGCGCGGCGACGGTATGGCCGGCCGCGATATCTCTAACTTCGCACCCCACTTCCAAGGTCTTCCCACTGGTGCAGCCACTGGTGTGACTGCAGTGCGTGGAGAGCTGATTATCCGTACGGATAGTCCTGTTATTCCCGTGGGGAAGCTGGCACGCAACATCGTGGCTGGTATCCTCAATCGCAAGCCGCATGAGTTTGACGCGACCCTCTTTGCAGCTGTTCGCTTTGTTGCATATGAGCTCATTAATCCATGCGACAAGACACCAGAGGAGGCCTACAAACTGATGCGCAAGGCCGGCTTTGAGACTGCCCGTGAGTCCAAGATCCCCACATCAGATATGACAGAGGCACGCCTCAGTGAGATCTTTAGCACTGCAGAGGAGAAGTGTCAGTATCAGCTGGATGGTATCGTGATTGCACCGAACACCCCACGGATCGCAACATATAAGCCAGAGGTACGCAATGGTGCCTCACAGAACCCCACCGATCGCATGGCCTGGAAGACACGACTTACGGCGCGCACAGCGACTACAACGGTGACCGCAGTAGATTGGAATGTCAGTCACACTGGCTACATGATCCCCCGTGTGCTCTTCACGCCCGTGCAGCTCTCTGGTGCCACAATCAGTGCTGCAACGGGTCTCCATGGTCGCTGGATCTATGAGAATGCAGTGGGGCCAGGTGCACGCATTGAGATTCTTCGTGCTGGCGATGTGATCCCCAAGATTGTCGCTGTCCATATCCCCGCACCGACGGGCCCTGCAATGCCTGCCGGTGGATATGAGTGGATTGGCGATGAGGCAACTGCTGTGCATATTCGCCCTGCTTCCGGTACGGTTGATGCAGAGCAGGCCTGTATCCAGCTAACGCATGCGCTGGGTGAGCTGGGTGCCGAGAATGTGGGCCCGGGTCTCGTTGCAAAGCTCTACGCAGCAGGCTTCAACACAATCGCAAAGATCTTTGCTGCATCTATTGCAGACTTCGCCGCCAAGGTGGAGGGCTGCAAGGGAAAGATGGCTGAGCGCATCTGGGCTGGTATTCGCAATGGGCAGGCCGGTTGGACAGAACTAAACTTCATGGTGGCGAGCTGTAAGATGCCCCGTGGTGTTGGTCACACGAAGCTGAAGCCGCTCTTGGCAATCAATCCCAATCCTGCAACCTGGAATGCTGCTATCTTCAAGGCAGCCCGCCCTGCGGGAATCTCTGATGCGACGATTGACGCGATTATCGCAGCAATCCCTGCATACCAAACATGGCGTCAGGAGAATATTCCAGCATCACATGCTACTCCTGTAGCACCCCCTCCCCCTCCTCCTGCACCCTCTACCCCTACAAATCAGATGACAGTAGTGTTTACGGAGTTCCGCGACAAAGAGCTTCGCACTGCACTAGAGGCAGCCGGTCACATCGTTGCCGACACCATCACAAAGAAGACCACCCATGTGCTCCACCCTGACGGCCCGACACCGTCCTCTGTCAAGATTCAGAAGGCACAGAATCTGGGTATCGCCGTGCTACCCGTGACCGCATTCCGTGCACTCCTATAAAACCAACTGCAGAATATAGAGGACCCCCATGACAAAACTCACCGATCTGATTGAACCGATCATCGGTCAACCCTCCAACCCCATGGTACCGGTTATATTCCATATGTTTGTCTCTTTCTGTGTTGTGATGATCATCGCCGTTTTTGGTGTCATGTTCACGAATACTGTGCGCACCCCCGCCCAGCCATCTGGATGGGGAGATATTGACTACGATGGTGCCCGTGCTGCCCGTGGATCTCTACAAGAATATATGTCAACCAATGGTATTTCTGGTGAAATACCGATGGTCTCTTTCACAGTTGCCACGGCCAACTTCGGTGGCATTTTCACGGAGGATATTGCACCACTGTCACCCTATAATGGCTCCGTAAACCCCGAGGCCGCTCGCCTTCAGGTGGAGGCCGGTGCACGCGCCATTGTCCTGGATATCTGGCCCGATCCATCCAATCCACAGATCCCTGTTGTATGTGCCATGTTGGATACCACACAGTGGTCCATACAAAATCTCTGGGCAAATAGCTGGGGTCTGAATCGTGGTGTTGGTCGCTACAGCAACTGGAATCATCTGACACGCAACAAGCGCCCTGCAGGTGAAATCATCAAGTCGGCTGTAACCGCGGCCTTCAACAACAGTATTGGGTCTCAGGGAGACGACCCATTCTTTCTGATTCTGAAACTCCATGGTGCCATGAATACAGATTATCTCAATCTGCTTGGTTCTCAAGTACAGGATGCAATCGGCCCCCGTCGTATGGGCACTCAATACGATCAGGCCAAGAATCAGAAGAATCTCTGCAGTGCACCTGTTGTCGATTTCATGGGCCGTGTATTTACGATTGTGATTCCAGATATTGAGACCAACTACAATCAACTGCCTGGCATCAATACGTATGCGAAGTTCAATCCTGCACTCCTTGCAACGAAGCTGGGCGAAGTGACAAATGCGATTGAGCAGGCACCGAACACAATGCTGTTTGATCCCGCCAATGCAGTGGTCATCGCACAGGCGACACAGTCTAACTGCAATCCAAACAATTCTACACCGATGACATTAGCAGAGGCTGGATTCTGCTTGGTACAACCCACTATTGGCGGTCAGTCAACAGATAATGAGCAGCTCTATGCAGGTACAAATAGCGGCTACACCGCCTGCATTCAGACCGGTGCACAGTTCGTTGCAGTGAACTACTTCTCACCAAACAAGACCGATGCCATACTGACATCCGTCTTCACTCCTGCTGCCTTTGGTAAGTACTCTTTTATGAAAAAGAAGTAAGGTCTAAATACTGTCATGTGTAATACGAATACATGATGATCCACGAAGATGACCCCCGTGTGTTTTTCAATACAGATTTCTGCTGGCCACATGGCGCTCAGTGGGTGTGTTATTTTGGCGGTGAAGAGGATTCCATGATTGATGCAGGGTGCTATCGCTGGACATCAGACACATTTAAACCGCCTTCCTATGGAATTCGTTTTGATGACTATCCCGCAACATTAGAGGGGACGCAGCGCCTCTATGAGACAATGCAACGCAGTGGTACACCTCTTGCCGCAAAGACCCGTTTCGGCATTCTACTTCAGCATCAGCTGAAGTATACGCCCGTCCTAGAAGCATTTTTCCAACTCTAAGTCCAGAGTAAGGGAAATGTCAGCCAAGCTGGATGAACTCGTGAGTCTTGCCAAAGCCGCTGCTGCCGAAGCCGCCGACTATCAAGAGCGCTTCGCAGCCGAAGATACAGAAGCACGTAAAATCGTAGATATTATGGAGCGCTTTCTCAGGGTCAAAGGGCGGGTTGTCTACGGTGGTGCCGCCATCAATGCACATCTCTCACCTGCCCGTCAGTTCTATGATCCGAATCTCTATCTCCCCGACTACGATTTTATGACACCAGATCCTCTACAGGACTGTGCTGATCTGATTGTTGCCTTCCAGGATGAGGGGTTTGTGGATGTAGAGGCCAAATTTGGAATTCATGAGGGCACCTACAAGATCTTCGTGAATTATCGCTCCGCTGCTGATATCACATTCATGCCGCCTGATATCTATGCGCGGGTTGTCGCCGACTCTGCTACTATTGGCGGTATCCACTATGCCAGTGTGAACTACCTGCGCATGAATATGTATCTGGAACTATCCCGCCCTGCTGGCATGGTGAGTCGTTGGGAAAAAGTATATCAGCGTCTCTTACTGCTGAATGAGGAGCATCCACTACGGCCTGGCCGATGCCCCGTGGACCCCCTGCAGCCACGCAAAGAGGAGAATCCGTCACCACTACATGAGCGGATTGTAACTACAGGTGTTAACGCAGGTGCCGTATTCCTGAGCGGTGCATATTACCATGTGACACCCAATGCCATTCCAGATGCAGATGAAGTTGTCATGATGATCACTGACAAACACGAGGATCTAGTCTCCACGCTGACCCGTCAGCTAAATCTCCGCGCAGAAAAGCATCCTGCAATGGGCGAACTCCTGCCAGCACGTATAGAGCTCCGCACCGCCAAGAAACAGTTAGTAGCTGTTGTGTTTGAAGCGGTTGCCTGTCATGCATATCTAACACTAAAGAGCCCAGCTAACTATCGCCTAGGGTCTATTGATCTTCTGATTCAGATGTATTTTGCGATGCATTTTGCGGATATGAAGGGTATCCTACCGGTGCGCCTGCTATGTGTTATTCAAGAGCTGATTGAGCTGGAGTCAACACGCCGTCTCACCGCCGCCAAAAAGGGTGTCCCCGCCCATGAGGTATTCCCCCTTGAATGTGTCGGTCATCAACCGACATTGCCTGAACTAAAGCGTGCGCATAGGACCCGTGTAAAGGAGAAGCAAAAGGAGTTGGCCGGTGCACTCCAGATTGAATCCAATTTCCGTGTTACTAGGCGGTCACATCAGAAATAATTCTAAGACGGCGCCCCTCTGTGACCGTGAGTAGCCCACGACGCAGCAGCCCCGACAGACATGATCCCAAGCAGTGTACATCACTCTTGGCATTATGGAGAGAGGCGCCCGACATGTCATACCGGTGCCCATAGATCCAGGTGTAGAGCTCATTGAGCTTGGGGCGCTTGAATGCGCCACCCTCCCGACTGGGTGCCAATTGTACGAGATCACGAGTACCAATGCAGGTGCAGAGCTCTCCGAGCCCTGGTGGCCATAGAGTGCGAAGCGCGGCAGCCTTTTCCTTCTCTGTAGGGCTAAGTCGTGATGCCTCCGCATAGGCTGCCGCGCGGAGCACCGGCTTATCAAAGGAGAGATTGTGTGCCACCACGACGTCAACACTGCGGAGGACCTTGGCGATCTCCAGAAATGCATCAGCCGCCGGTGTGCCGTGCCGTGCCTCTGCCTCAGTGAGGCCGTGAATCTTTGCAGCATCGGTATTCCAGGGGACCGAAGGATGCAGCGCGATCCCAATATCCCGTTTAGGGCCCGGCGTCATTGTGCGTCCGGTCACCTCGTAGATCTGCCAACTCAGTTGTAGAACCGCTGGCCAGGCCTCACTCATAGAGATAGGCGCTAGCATATTTGCAGGCAGCCCATTGGTCTCTGTGTCAATCAGAAGAATCTTGCAGGTAGTCATCGTTCAGGTACCCGGTCACCCAAGGCTGCGTTTGGCAACTTTGCACCCCCAGCCTCCTCCGATAAAAATGGTTGTCCAGAATATAAATGGCCAAGTCTCGTCGTGCCCCCCGCCGCCACCGCCGCACCCGCTCTACCCGCCGCCGCCAGCAGCAGCAGAAGCAGCACCAGTCCCAGCAGCAGCAGGGTGGTCGCCGCAAGTCCCGCGCTAGCCGCCGCACCCGCTCCACCCGCCGCCGCCGCCAGCAGCAGCAGCAGCAGCAGCAGCAGCAGGGTGGCTTCCGTTTCTTCTAAAGAAGAAACGTTAAAGCTTAATACTCTGTAACTCCTGCCCCCCAACAATAAGCTGATGAACACATAGAATGTCTGAGCATGTCAATAGCTTCTGCAGACGTACTATGAGGCTGGTAAATAAGATCGGCTATCTTGCCAAAAAGATAGAAGAGTATGATCAGGATTTCTATGAGGTTCGCGATGCGCATAATCACAATGAGTCATATATTGCGCGGATTGATAAGTGCTATACTGAGCTTCAGAAGGAAATACTTAAAATAAGGCTGCCCCAGATGGGTGGTGGCCTTCTTACCACCGAGGGTGCAGGTGGTCGTCGCAAAGCCAAAAGCAAGTGCAGTCGTAAGACCCGTCGTTCTAGGAAGTAAAGAGAGGCTTCCGCACTGGCTTCTTCTTCTCAGCAACTCCGAATCCAAGCCCAAGGACAGATCGCACCGGTGCAAAGGAACGCCGATGTAGCTCATCTGCGCCCCATGACTTGAGCCCCTCCATATGAGAAGCAGTCCCATAACCCATGTTAGAACCAAGGCCATAGCGTTCATTCAGCTCCGGTCTCTTAGCAATCTCCTCCCGCACCCATGCATCGTGTGCCTCCTTGGCCATGATCGACGCCGCAGCAATCGGCAGCGATCGTGAATCACCCTCCACAATTGTAATCGCCGGAATCAGCTCACCCTCTGCGGAGGTCCACGGGCGCCAGTGATCTCCATCCACCAGAATACGCTGAAAGGGTGTTGTCATAGATGTCAGTGCCCGATGCATAGCCGCCATATCGGCCTGCAGAATGTTCACTGTATCAATCTCTGTTGGCTCGGACCATGCAACCGTTGCCTCAATCGCATTCTCACTAATAAAGTCGGCTAGGACAGCACGGCGTCGCTTCGTCAGCTTCTTCGAATCCGTAATGGCACGCAGTGTAATCCCATTGTCAAAGTAGGCTTCATCCTCCGGTGACATGATCACCGCGCCCACATACAGTCGCCCCCAGAGAGAGCCCCGCCCTGCCTCATCCAGCCCCACCTCCACTTGTCCGTCGTCAATCCATGTGCGCTTCATTTTCGCTACACTAAGTAATGAATACGCTGCTACTGTCACTTTTACTGTTAGTCCTGATTGCAATCGGCCTGGCCATGGGTCGTCAGATTACCGAGGGCTTTGCACCGCTCGGTGAGAAGCAGGAGATCACCGCGTCTCCCGCCCTGGCCAATATGCTGAAAACGGATATCGCCACAGAGACCAAGAAGGTGGACTCTCTGAAGCGTGAGTTAGATCTACTGCATGCAATGGCATCTGCACCTGTAGCAGAGGAGACAAAGAAGACGAAGAAGTCCAAAAAATCTAAGACATCCAAGAAGTCATATGACGACTATGAGGATGAGGATGAGGATGACTACGAGGATGATGAGAATGACTACAAGAGAAGAAGATCCCAACATCGTTGCCCCGACTGCCCCCGCTGCCCCGACATGTCACAGTACATTAAGATGGATGAGATCCCCTGCTGGAACTGCACACTACCATAATCGCCGACTAACAATAAGGAGATGTCGGTACCCGTTGTAACAGCCGCAATAGCAATTTTTGTTATTGCTGCACTACTTTATTATCAGAGCCCGCACGGCGAGGGCTTTGCAAACCCAGTCGCCGGTCGATTCTATAATTCAATGAATGCTGAACCAGATTATGACAAAGTACCACATGATCTTGATAAGGCGCCGATGCCTGGTTATACAACGCATATTCCACAGGCCGTGCAGCGCCCTGCCATGGTACCCGGCGCCGGTGTAGCACCTGCAGATGCCCCTGCATCTATCAAAGAGCTTCGTGACCTTGACAATGAGATTGATATTTGGGTGCAATCTGCCAACATGTATGAGCGTGATAACCCTGGTGCGCTCTCCTTTGAACAGATTGATAAGCGTGCGGAGCTTCTGAATCATCAGACCGATATCAAAACACAGATCGCCAGTGGTAAGGTCACCATGTCGCATAAAGCCGCCGCACAGGAGCTGATGACACTCCGTGTAGAGAACAAGAAGTGGCAGCGCTTTGTTCCAGACCTATCTGAGATAAACGGGTTTGCACGTCATGAACAACCGATGGCGTTCCTGACATCTGAGCAGTACACACAGTTTAAGCAGCTGTTTGCCGCCATCCTGCAGATGTACAAGCGCCATGTCCAACCGGAACCACTGAAGCGTGCACGTATTCCACAGTTGGAAACAGTACAGTCGGATCTTCAGTACGCAGAGAAGGAGTTCAAGGGGACACCACCAATCCGCGTGGAGTCTGCCCGCCTTTTCCTGCATAATGCCATGCAGCCAGAGCAGCCTTTGCCGACTCTCATTGCTTTAGGACCTCACCCAGATCCTCATCCTCATCCGCACCCTCATCCAGGACCTCATCCTCACCCAAAGCCAAACCCACATCCAGGGCCAGACCCCAGTGATATCATATGGCAGCTCCGCAACCTGGAGTGGAAACTCACCGTCAAATACGACCCAGGTGAGCAGGAGCTGAAGCGCTCTATTGCAGCTCTGCTGAAACGACTCAGCACCGAACAGTTACCCGAACATGATTTAGACGATATCCGTCGTGAGATAGCCGAAGTGCAGAATAAACGCAGTCCCTCCGGCTATGATCTAACCAGCAGTGGCAGCAGCAATCCAGGTGGCTACAATCCGAGCCTTACACCCTTCCGCCCTACACATACCTCAACTCCCGGTCAGGAGCATGATCCCAAACTCCAGACCCGTGCTGAAACACTCTGCAAACAGATCCACGAGGCATTTCCCCGTGATGCCGAAGCACTCGGCTGTCCCAAGCGGCTTCAGCAGATGACGCGCTATGAAGCCGAGTCTGCCATTAATCTGGTGTGTGATCGTCTGCATACATCGGTGCCAACTGTCACGCCAGAGCAATTTAATTGCCCGCGTCGCGCTGTATGAAATCGCCTGTGATGACAGGATGGATACAGTAAAGAAAGTAACCAATGCAGTGTCGGCAACATGGGACGTTATTAATCGTGATTACTATTGGACGATGATTGGTCTCCTAGTTCTTATATTTATCTTTGCCATCTATCTCTACCTTTCCCCGACGGCAACCGAGTTTTTCACGGGTGCCCCCAGCACCATGCCTACACCGACAAAAAAGCAGAATACCTGATAGAGTGTCATGTCCTATCGCAATATGGTCCCATACATTGGCCTGCTTATCATCGGTGTCGTAGTGGGTCTCCTGATGAGTCGTACACCAGCCATCGAGCGTTTCGTGGATATCACACAGACTTCATGTGATGTCTGCAAGAGATCCAAGCATGACTGTGAGTGCAATGATAGCTGCAATAACGGGAAGAATCCTGACTGCCAGAAGTGCCCGCAGATTGATTGGTCTAAGTATGTGCTGAAGGCCAGTGTTCCTCCCTGCCCACCCCAGCCCGATATGAGCCGTTACATGCTCAAGTCGGAGTGCCCTGCTCCTCCCGATATGTCCAAGTATATCCTGAAGTCCGCGGTGCCTCCCTGCCCTCCCTGCATCAGCACATGCAACAAACCGTGCAAGATCGGTGAGTGCCCTCCCTGCCCCCGCCCGCGTTGCCCTGTGGTAACCTGTCCTGAGCCCAAGTCCTGCCCTCCTTGTGCACCTGTAGAGCCACCCCGCTGCCCTGAGCCCAAGGTCTCTTGCAAGGCGGACTATAAGCCTGAGGACCCCTGGATGGTGCGCCCCCTGCTGGCATCAATCTCCAATAATAACTAAATTGATATTATCTAAAGATACCTATCCAACTTCAAGTAATAAATGACACGTGTGGCACTTATTACTGGGATTACCGGTCAAGATGGATCCTACTTGTCAGAGCTTCTGCTCAATAAAGGCTATATTGTGTATGGTATCAAGCGTCGCCATTCCACTGTAATCTCCAAGAACATTGAGCATATCAAGGATCGCCTACGACTACACTATGGCGATGTGACAGATCTAGCGAGTATTATGGGCACTCTTGCAACAATTAAGGATGCACACTTCGCCGCACCCGTGTCATCAGGAGATCGTCTGGAGATCTATAATCTGGCAGCACAGTCGCACGTGAAGGTCTCATTTGATGTACCAATCTATACAGAGAATACGGATGCCCTGGGTGTACTCAATATTCTAGAAGCGATTCGTCACCTGCATATGTCCACCTACACACGCTTCTATCAGGCATCCACGTCAGAGCTATTCGGTCTTGTTCAGGAGATTCCGCAGAAGGAGACAACCCCTTTCTATCCACGCTCTCCATATGCATGTGCCAAACTGTATGGCCACTGGATCACAAAGAACTATCGCGAGTCTTATGATATGTTTGCATGTAGTGGCATTCTCTTTAATCATGAGAGCCCCCGTCGTGGTGAACAGTTCGTAACGCGCAAAATTACACTGGGTGTGGCCAAATATCTGAAGTTAGGTGATGTCATTGAGCTTGGAAATATGGATTCACTGCGTGATTGGGGTCACGCCCGTGACTACGTGGAGGGTATGTGGCTGATGCTCCAACAGGAGAGGCCCGATGATTATGTTCTAGCCACTGGGAAGCAGTACAGTGTTCGTTCCTTTGTTGAGCGTGCCTTTGCAGTTGTCGGTAAGCAGATTACGTGGCAGGGGTCAGGGGCAAATGAGGTAGGTGTTGATGCAGAGACAGGTCAGGTAGCAGTGCGTGTAAATCCCAAGTTCTATCGCCCTGCAGAGGTGGAGACACTTCTGGGTGACCCCACAAAGGCGATTACGGAGCTGGGGTGGAAGCATCGTGTAACCATTGATGAGCTCGTACAGGAGATGGTTCTGTCTGATCAAAATCAGCTCCAATAGTAAGGGGGTTATCATGGACACACGATTCTGGGGACCATCTGGTTGGAAACTTCTACATCTGGTAGCGGCAGATCCTTTGACACCTCAGCGTCGCGCTGCCGTCAAAGAATGGCTCCGCCTTACAGAGTATATTCTACCATGCAAGTACTGTCGTGCATCCTTTCATGACTACGTTCAGCTTCAGCCACTTACAGATAGTATCTTACAGAATCCGGCTGTGTTCAGTCGCTGGATGTATGATATTCATAATCGTGTGAATGGCAAACTCCGTGGCCAAGGGCTACTCACAGAGGTAGATCCTGCATGGCCAACAATTCGGGATCACTACAAAAAACTCCATGCAGGGCTCTGTACTGGATCACCTCTGCTTGGCTGGGATTTTATGACATCAGTGGCATACTCAACACCAGAAAAAGACTATAAACAAAATCCAATGCCTGATACGCCAGAGGATCTGCCTACCGACCTACCCACACGTAATCGCTATAATCTCCTCACGCGTGAAGAGCGACTGGATGCACTGGCTGCTTGGTGGCGCCTGATCCCATCCATCCTGCCATGCGAGGCGTGGCGATCTGCTTGGGGCCGTAGTATGAAGAGGTCACCACCGCTGGTCCAGGGGCGCCAAGCAATGATGCGTTGGATGTGGGCCGTAGAGAAGGGCGTTTGTGGTGGGCTGAAGTGCCCGACGCCTCATAAATCCCTCCCCGCGATGCGCCATGAGGTTTCGGCCTTTGAGAGTGGCTGTGGTGTTGCAAAGCGCGGGAAGACCTGTCGTACCCGAAAAACCCGTCAGCGGGATCGCGTCCACAGACGACGTACCCGTAGGGGAGTAGAGGTACTGTAGTGTTGAGACCAGGAAACTCTTCATTAAATGCAGCGTTCAGTGCAGCTGTAGAGTTGCGCAAGGCAATCCATGCCTGCACATATGTCCAAATCACACGTTCCTCTGCCTCATGTAGATCATCAGGCACAGCCACGTTCTGCAGTGTTCCATTCCATATAAGTTGTCTCTCCATAGCTATCTCTACCCAGACTTCTGCAGTCCATGTTTAGACCCACCAGAAATTCGCGCTCAACAGTAGAATGAACGGAGTTCAGCCATATTGGATTTTCATTGCGGGTCTCCTCCTGCTGGCAGTATTTGCCTTCATCATGATCCCCAGTCGCCGCCACCGATACCCGAGCCGCCCTTCCTGGATTCCTGGTATGTCACAGCATCTCCTGGGCCCTGGCGGTACTCATCATATGTATGAGGGCTTCTTTGATGCCGGTGCTACCTTTTACATGTTTGGTGTAGACTGGTGCCCACACTGCAAGACTGCCAAGCCAGAGTTTGAGCGTCTGGGCTCTACAATGACCATCGGCGAGACCGCTGTGAAGATGCGCTATGTGAACCCCGAGAATGAGAAGGAGGCTGCACAGGGTTTTGAGATTTCTGGCTATCCCACCTTCTATCTGGAGAAGGGCGGTCAGAAGATAAAGTATGCGGGCCCTCGCTCAACGGCAGGTTTCCAGGAGTTCCTCCAGAAGCATCTGAGTGCTTAGCGCGGAAAGAGAGCCATGCAGCTGCTACTCGTTCTCCCAGCTGAAAGAGTGCAATACGTTCATCACGTGATACCGAAAAATCCAAGAAGTTTACCAGACGGTCATTGAGTGCAATCCAGTTCCGCGGCCTTTGCGTCACGTATTTACGATTTCCAATCAAGAAAACCCGTGTAATATAGTCACCAAGAGTTTCTAATGGCGTGCCGGTTGGCTTCTTTCCCGTAATATTTGCATCATCACATGCCACAACCAGAGTATTCTCCTTGTCAGTAACACACGACCACGGAAAATATTCCAGTACAGCCCCATCACAGTAGAGGGAACCTGATGCATCACGCCACGGTGTGAAAAACAGGGGTACACACCCCGATGCACGAATTGCGTCCATTATTAGCACATCTGGCGTTGTAGCAACAGAAAATGTTGTAAGAAATCCACCGGTCACATTTGTGGCGATGAAATGCAGACCGACACCTGGATACTCACGTGCAAAATCAGCAAATGTCCACTTAGAGACACCAGGTGCCCATGTTTCGGCAAACTGACCCAGGAGATCAGTGAGCGCTTCACCTGTATTCACACCCCAGTGATGCATATAGTCGGCCACTTTTTCCTCATCAATGTCAACAACACGACTCATATCCATATGTTTGATCGCATCGCGCAACCATGCGGCTGAAACACCGATTGCTCCCAGGAACGCAGTAAAGGCTCCCCCCGAACATCCATACCAGTCGCGCACTTCATCAAGGAGCCCATTCTCACGGAGATACGCAAGCACACCGAGTTGCCCCAAAATACGTACACCCCCTGAACTGAAGCTGACACCCCGCGGCACCCACGGTACAGGCATTCCTCTTATAATGTCAAGGGAGATGCAGCAACAACAGCCACCGCATCTGACGCCTTCGGCGCTCTTTGAGGATCAGGCGAAGCTGGATGCAATGCGTCTACAGGTCTACAATCGCCTCTTGGCATCGGTACATCAGAAAATCAAATTCGTTTCACAGCAGCCGCATGGAGATCAGATGACACACTATGACTTCCCAGAGTGGCAACCGGGGTGCCCCCGTTTTGACGTGAAAGACTGTATCTTGTACTGTGCCTGGAATCTGCGGCATGCGGGGTTCAAAGTGATCTACATGTCACCCAATAGACTTCTCATCTCCTGGAAAGAGCAGTCTATTCAGTATTATCAGGAAGAGTCGCCTATCCGTCAGGCGATGATTGCCGCTGCACAGCAGGGGTCACAGAAGTCAACTACGGCAGCCACATCAGCATCACAGGCACGCACTGAAAAGAAGAAGGCTGCCACCTACAAGCCTGCATCGGAGGGAGTTGCAGGTCTGTTAGCAACTGGCAAACCTAGTCGGGGTGGCACGGGAACCATCACCTTCATCTAAAATGTCTCCTTAAGCCACGCCCCATACGAAAACCACCACCACCACTCTGCTGTTTGGACGCCATTGACGTGGCAAACCGCAGAAGTGTATCAATCGCCAACAGCAGTAACAGACCGATCGCCACAAACAGGAAGAGTTCCGCAGTGCTCTGCATCGGTGTCGGTGCAGTGAGTGACTCTAGCTGGCGTGTTAGCATATCTAGGCGCTGGCCCACCTCTGATGCAATGGGGGCCGCTGTCTGTGCAGGAGTTGCGGGCACTGGAACGTTGCGCCACAGCGTGGACTTACCAGCAACAGATACAGCACCATCCGGTCGTGGCATATTAGAACCCTCCAGAGTGAAAGCTTTCTGCCACTCTTCAGGCTCAGCCGTTTCACCGGGAAGTGGGAAAAACTCCTGTGATGCGCCTCCACTATCAAGGCGTGCCACCATTCCCTGATCAGTGGATCCCCGCATTGCCTCGGGGACCTCACCTTGTGCTGGTGCGGGTGCTGGTGCACCTGCCAACTGTGGTGGTACCGTGCGCGCCTTGGCACTCTTCTTTGGCACCACCGGACCCGTGAAGGCCTCATCGAATGCACAATAACTCATAATGTCCCCTAAAGTCTGTCAAGTTCTTTTTATCTTTAAAGTCGCCGTGATGAATAATGAGTGACACCGTTATTCTATTAGGAATCTTGACAGCAGCCGCACTGCTGCTATTTCTCAACTGGCCCAAGAAAGAGGGCTTCATAAACATGGAGGGGAAGTTGGATAGTGGTGTCTTGGCCGCCGCTACTACACAGGCGATTGATGCGGCTCCATCTGCCTCAGAAGTCAAACTCCACTACAAAAATCTGCTAATCTATGCGGATGCCGATATCAAACAGCAGGGCGTACGTGGGCTCCGTCTTCTGGCTGATATGCGCGACCGCCTATTTAGTGAAGATCTACAGTTAGCCGACGGCACCTATCCCGATCGCAACTTCCGCGATGATCTCACTGTCACTGATTATCTGGGGAACTGGCCCACCTGGTTGCCACCGATGGACCCCACCATGAAGGAGCCGATCCCATCCTCCAGTGATGCCGTACTAGCCGAACAGCGTATCCTAGCCTTCATACAGCGTTACTACTCTGCGGCCCCCACATCACCCACCGATTCCAACTATATCATGGCCCAGCAGCTCTGGCAGGATTTTGGGCGGCGATTCGTGTTCAAGTCCACCGAGACACCGAAACTCCGCCCCGATTTTATGCAGAAACCCCTCCTGCGCGGCTGGACAAATCCCATTGCCAAGATATAGAGGAATGCAAGCACCCCCACCCCAACCGATGCATCTCCATTGGATACCGGTGGAGCCATCATGGATCGTCGCGGTCGGCCTCGTGATTCTCGCAGTACTCCCTCATCAGATTCCGGTTGCCGGTCGGCGGATCCTAAAAAACTGGATCGGCTCCATCGCATTTGCCGCCGCTGCCGCGTGGGTCTTCACACGTGTACCAGCATTGGGAATCGCCATGATCATGTTACTCTTTGGAATCCACATGGCCAGTGATGTGGAGGGGTTCGCATCACGAATAATGAATAAAGACTCCATCACAAAACAGCAGAAGAAACGGTGGCTCCCAGAGGAAGTATTCTCAGAGGACCCCCATGGTATACAGGATCGCACCGAAGGTCCAGAACTTCGTTATGATGCGGTTGCCGACGATAAAGACCACTGGTTCGTAGAGGACACACTGAATGAGCACCCAGAGGGCATACAGGAACGACCTGTCAGTGATGATGTGGACTACGATGGTGCGGTACACTAAATCAGCAGTAAGCAGTAGAAGATGTTGGATCTAGCTACACAACCTCTATTCCAACTCCTGGGTGCTGTCATAGTGCTGCTCTTAGCGGATATGCGTCCGGTCTACGGTATTGCTGCTGCTGTTGTATGGGCTGCCTGGATCTATATGGGATCACGAAGTCGTGCCAAGAATCGCCGCGTATGGTAAGGGATGGTACAAAAAGGCGGGATGGCACCTGTTGCTGCAGCCGCCGCGACAACCACAATGGCAGATTCCGTACTGCTATCCATTAACAGCATCAACATGAACCCCTACGTACTTGGGTTAGCGTATATTTTGCTGAACTTGGGAGGTCGGTTCATGGCGCTTTCTGTAACACCCGCACAGGAGGCTTTCCTGCAGAATATCGTATTCCGCCCGCTGTTACTCTTTGCTATCATGTTCATCGGAACGCGCAACTTGGTTGTCGCCTTCTGGTTAACAATGGTCGTATTACTGATATTACATTATCTCCTGAATGAGAACTCCAGCTGGTATCTTCTGAAGCCATTTGGTGGTGCAGAGAAGGGAGCTGCAGCTTTCTAGACTTACACGTTCAGATCCAACGTCGCCCCCACAGGTGTAGCCACGGCCTTCTTACGTCCGCGCCTGCGCTCTGTATTCATTGTAGTACTCGTCCCGATACTGGCATCATCGGGAAACCCAAACTCCGACAGAGGATCTGATCCGGTACCTACTCCCTCTCGCAGAATCTGCACTCTATTCGGTGGTGACGGAGGTGGTCCAGAGGGCGCGAAGACGCCCCCAGACGGAGGTGCAGCTGCGGTCTGCATGATTCGCTCTGCTTCAAATGCCTTAATGATATCGTCAACTCCGCTGGGCCCACGCATCTCACGTCGTGCACGCGGTGCCTCATCTCCTGCCGCGGCCGATGCCGAACCAAAAGGGACACGCGTGTTGGACCCCATATTACGGGGAGGAGTCGGCGGCTGCTGATGGTACATGGGCGCCTGCTGCTGACCTGACCCCATTGGCTGAGGGCCGCCGAAACCACCCGCTGCTGACATGAAATTACCGAGGCCGCCGCCCATCTTCGCAGCCATTGCCGCTGCAAACTGACGCTGCAGTTCCGGATTCTCGTTTAGCAGATCCGACATACCCGGCACACCCGAACGCTCTGCCATAGAGTTCGTCAAGTGATACATCGTGGCCGACACACCCAGTGTACCTACGAGACGCAGCATGGGGTGCACCTTCGCCTTATCCTTATACATATCATATAGCTCCTCAAAGATATCATCGAAGTCCTCAATGTTCGTATGCACGGACTCCGACCAACCCTTCAGGCGTGGCTTGATGGGCAACTTGTTACCGAACTTATCGTTCACCATCTCCACGCCCGTCACAAACGTCATCAGAGCATTGCGCTGGAACCGAACAGATGCCTCCAGATTGCGCCCATCCGTCAGCCTGTCATACTCTCCCTTGATCTCTTCCAGTGAGTTGGACATTGTCATGCGCTGACCCTTTGATCCATTAGAGTCCAGGCGCTGCAGCTTCGCTAGATACCCCTGCTTCTGACGACGCTCCTCCTCAGGGCTCAGCCCAGATCCCTGCATTTCAAAGCCATCGCCGCCACCACCGGTCATCGCAACACCACCATTGCCGGTATTAATCACGAAGGGGGCTGGCTCAGAGTCACGCTGGATACGGATATCCGATACACCGGGAGCTGCCTCCAGGTTTACGGCATCAATGTCATCCACTGGTCTGATCTGAATAGAGGGCACGGCACCACCATTGTCACCACCACCGCCACCAAAACTGACCTGCCGGGCTCCTCCACGGGGGGAAGCCGCCACCTTGTTGGGGTTTGACAACAGATTGATTCCCATATCGTCGCCGAGTTCTACAATGTCATCCATGCCGCTACCAACATCAATCTCCTTAGCACGCGATGCAAAGGCAGAGTAGTCAATGCCACCACCCCCGCTATTGCCTCCATCTGCGAACTGTACACTCATATCGCTGCCTTAGGGGGCGAGCTTTAACTGGGGGTTCAAACGCCATCCATACACATGAGCAGCGCATCCGCCAAATCATCCTTCTTTGCTTGCCCCTGCCACCATGCAAGCTGGGAGGTTGCCCCTGCTGCCACTAGAGCCTTCTCCACCCGTTGCATACCGGCCACCTTTCGTGCGCGCTTGTTTTCCTTACCTGCTTCTACACCCGCCCCACGCGTCTTTACAGAGGCATTCACGAACTCCATAGAGCCGGACCATCCAAATTCACGACGGAGACGATGATCAATCAGCACAAACAACATGATCTGAATGGACTTCATGTGAGGTGCAAATTCGGATGGCTGATTCTCCAGGCGAATGCGCGATGCCTTGGCAAGCCAGGGTAGCTCCACATCCAGACACTTTTCCATCCCTTGCAGCAAACTCTGCAAAGAGACACCCTTCGCCTTTGGTGCCTTATAAGGCATCAGTCGCACAGCGCCAGCTCGTTCCTCTAGAACAGCCTTTGTTAGCTTCTTGGCTTCTGTAGCAGATAGTGACAGTGGAGACCCCTGTGCCCATGTGCGCCATTCTGCTAACTTCGCACCCGCTGCTAGCTCCAGTGGTACCTTCGCGGATTTCTTTGCACACTTCTTACACAGAAGACGTGATGCTGCCACATCTCGCCATGAAGCAGGTCCACCGCACGAGCAACGGGTCTGTGTCTGTGAGTCAGCACCATCTGCCAGCAGATTCAGATTCGCCCAGCGCTCAATCACCTGGAGTGATCCACTAGCATCAAATGTCGCCACACAGTAGCTGAGGTTCTTAATGCCGAGATCAAAAGAGGCAATGGTCTGTGAGGTCATATGTCTGTTGCACAATAACATGAGGCCTGTTTAAGCAGATGGTAGAGGAGTGGATTCTCCTACATACAACGGCTGTGCGTGTTGCAGATATCCGGCGAATTGAACTAGATGCACGGTTTGGTGTCACGTATCTGGTAACGCTCACTCATGGCCCCACTATTCGTGTAGATGAGAAGCAGGAAGGTGCTAAATGGTTATTCTTACATCTGCGCAAAGGGCGTGACGCTTCCCGCGCCGCTGCAGCAGAGTATGATTCACTATTCTCTCTTTCTGTAGAAAATGAAGAAGAGTAAATAGAGATGGAGCAAAAAGAGCGACCCCCATACCATGAGCAACGCATGGGGTTCTGTGTGGTGATGGTGCTTCTTGCAGCCTATGCGTTCTACCGTGGTCTCTATATAGAAGGTGCGATCATCGGCCTGGTTGCCGCAACAAGTATCTGGTATCATACTACTGCAGATACTACTGCCATGTATGTCGATATGTTAACTATTGTATTTACATCACCGATCTTATTTGTATTGACACTTCAGAACAGGAACTATGTGGCCATGTTTTGTGGTCTCATTGCTGCGACAGTGTTCCTAGAGAATCGCCGTGATCTCTGTTGGGTCAAGCATTTCTGGGGTGTACATGTCCCATCTGCAATCGCCTGTGGTTCTATGGTGTTCCTTCATTGATGGGCACAATAGTAATCTCTTTGTCTAGATCTATATCAATGCGCCCCCTTTCGTTGTAGGTAAACCCAGTCTCCAATGTACACAATGCTGTGTATGGATACTCATGTATTGTCGGTACAACCGCTTCACTCCCAGGTCCGCTATCGTAAAACACTTCACGGAAGTTTGCGAGTTTCTCTTCAAGCTCACATAGTTCTGAATTAGTAGTGACTGTGAATGTTAGTTTCCCTCCAGGCTCATATGAAACGGTGTGTGTTTTATCATATGGGAGCACCATCACGATGTACCAGTAGAAGCGACTGGTTTCACTATATAGTACCTCCTGCATAAACTGATCCACTTCATTCGCAGTCAGAGCGATCTCTTCATCGCCAGAACATTGGCAGCCTTTACGCCCGCATGGCACCGGCCCCTCTTCCTCATATGGATCTGCCTCATATGTGTGGCGATACGTAATATGGAGAGTAACGCGATAGTTGTACATCGTATTGGTGCCTGTACCAAGTAGGGCCCGGTTGTCACCTTTAGTTTACTATTTTCATGATGTGCATCATCATCAAAATAGTTGAGAGTGGTCCTTGCGGGGATCGAACCCGCGGCCTTGGCGTCACGAAACATAGATACGAGTCTATAAGCACCATGCTCTAAACCAGCTGAGCTAAAGGACCAGAGGCTGACCCAGCGTCACCTTCACTCTATCCAGAGAGGTTCTCCTTAGATCCTGAACGCAGGACCCTCCCTCAGATACTACGAATAAACTGCCACTGCATATCCCTACAGATCTTCTGCCATGTCTGATCTGCCATATAGAGCTTCTCACGTGACTTCAGCAACTGGAAACAAGGGAGGAACTCGTCCATCTCCAACAGCTGACAGAGCTTGTAGAGCACATACGGGTAAGACAAGAAGTTGGAGCGATTCTGGGGACAATATTTGATGAAAGAGGGCTGGATCTCCTTGAACATATGCTGGAGCTTCTCCTCCATCTCTTTTGACAGGGTCAGGTTCGTCATCTGGTGCTGGATCCTATTCTTGATCTGCTGCACGTGATCGTACATCTTGGAGAACTTGAGTTTCTGCAGAATCTCACGGATCTTCTCTTTCTTCACCTTCTTTGGATCATAGATGCGCTCCTTCCGGAGCTCCTTCATTACCGACTCAATCACATCCTGGGGAATATCCGTGTTTTCCTTGGCCTGGAACTGTGCCAGCCATTCATTGAAGTGGTTGATCTTCTTGTATGCAAAATACGTGATTTCACGGGGAGGATCCTTATACGACGGCTTCTCCGAATCAATCAGGATAAACTCCTCGTGCCCACAACGGGGACAACCCAGCATCGCCTCATTCTGATAAAATGTCATTTCCACATTGCATGTTGTACAACAGCCCCATCCAGGTTCAATACCTGAACCCGGCATGATACCACTCTTAATAGCCCCTGGTTCCACAATTGCCAGATACTTCTCCAACATCTTGTCACGGTTCAACCCTTCTGATGAATCAAAATCACCTGCACGCGCTATCTGTTGCTGTTTCGCAGGGGATTTTGGACTTGGGGCATCCGTCGTGGCGAAATAGGACAACACCGAATTGGCCGGCATACGCATACTATTGGCCGATATCGGTACAGCAGAACCATTCGCCAGAGAATCCTGTGCATCATAATACTGAAATAGCATATCGCCAACATCCAAGAAATAGTCAAGTCGCTTGCTATCGGATTCAATACCCTGAATACGTCGCCGTATATCATCTGCCTGGTCAGATAACTGGCGCCACTCATCGCTAAATGCGGCAGATTCAGGCAGATCATCAATTTTACCCTCCACTATATCTAGCATAGCACGCAAGTCCTCAATTGTATCCCCCTCTTCTACAAACTCCCGCATTTTCTGCTGATGATGTGCTTCTAGTGTTGTTACCCGTGATCCAGCGGTCTTGGAAGAGGATTTCTTGTCAGGGATAATGTCACTTACAAGAACATCACGGATTGACATAGGCTGTTCTGTAAGGCTGTGATACTCTTTAAATCAGCCTTGTCCCCGGTTATACTACAGCCCGAAAATCACACGGAGTTCTAGAGGAATGACGGGTGGTATGATGCAGCTCGTTGCATATGGTGCACAGGATGTCTACTTGACTGCTAACCCACAGATCACGTTCTTCAAACAGCTCTACAAACGCCACTCTAATTTTGCCATGGAAGCAGTGGAACAGCCGTTTAATGGTGCCGCCTCTTTTGGTTACAAAGTGTCCGCCACAATCGGACGTAATGGTGATCTGATTCACCGCATGTATCTCCAGGCAACCCTGCCTGCAGTTGATCTGAATGTCATCAGTGATTCATCAGGAGATCAATTTCGTTGGCTGAACTATGTTGGACACTTGTTGATAAATAATGTGGAAATTGAGATTGGTGGACAGCGTGTTGACAAGCACTATGGCGACTGGCTTCATATCTGGAATGAACTGACGTGCCCTGCGGGGAAACAGATGGGCTATGCGGAGATGGTGGGCAATGTACCAGAGCTCGTAAATGTAATATCTAAGGTGGGGGCCAGTGGAGGCTGTGCAACCGGATGCGGAGATGAGGGGGCACCACATACATCAGAAGAGACCCGCAGTTGCACCCCCGAATACACTCTCTATATCCCCCTACAGTTCTGGTACACTCGTCACTCCGGTCTCTCCTTGCCACTGATTGCACTGCAGTATCATGAGGTGCGTGTTAATGTGGAGATCAATGATATCCGTAATCTCTGCTGGTCTAATAATTCGGATATCGTGAAGGCCGTTAATAATGCGGGCCTGGTTAGCGCATCATTGTATGTAGACTACGTCTTCCTAGATACGGAGGAGCGTCGTCGGTTTGCACAGGTGGCCCACGAATACCTGATTGAGCAGCTCCAGTTCACCGGCGAAGAGACAGTCACCGGGTCCAGTAACAAGATCAAGATGTCGTTCAATCACCCTGTGAAGGAGATTATCTGGGTTGTGCAGCGGGACTCCTTCGTATCTTACGATCATTCTGTTATAGATCCCTGGAAGGGCCCACAGCCATTCAACTATACAGACTACTGGGATCAGGCCGTGCTTGATTCGGGCTATTCTGTAGGAACCGTAGTAGGCCTCGCCGGCTGCAACCCCACCGCACAGGCACGCATTATTCTGAACGGGCAGGACCGTATGTCAGATCGTGAAGGACGGTATTACAACCTGGTGCAGCCATGGCAGCATCACAGCAATATCCCTGCCACTGGCATCAATACGTATTCATTCTGCTTGCATCCAGAGGATCACCAGCCCAGCGGGTCTTGCAATTTCTCCCGTATTGACCAGGCCCAGCTGTCACTTCTGCTAACCGCCAATACAACAGCAAATCGTAATACAGCACGTGTCCGTATTTACGCTCTCAACTATAATATTTTGCGGATTGTCGGAGGCATGGGTGGCCTCGCATATTCAAATTAATCAGGGGGTATTACGATATTTACCCGTCACAATAATACAAATATTTCGGCAAATTATATCTCTGGACCGGGTTCTCACGGTGCACAGTCCAGATATTAAGCATTTAAAAAATCCCCGGTTCCGCCGAAAAATTTTCAAAAGCAGGAGTATAAGCAATGACCTCCGGTGGCCTCATGCAGCTCGTAGCCTACGGCGCCCAGGACGTGTACCTGACGGCCAATCCCCAGGTAACCTTCTTCAAGCAGCTCTACCGCCGCCACTCCAACTTCGCGATGGAGGCTGTTGAGCAGACCTTCAACGGTGTGGCCAACTTCGGCAAGCGCGTGACCTGCACGATCTCCCGCAACGGTGATCTGATCCACAAGGTCTACCTGCAGGCCACTCTCCCCCAGATCAACCTCGCCGATATGTCTTCCAACGGCGCCGGCGACTTCTCCTGGGTCCCTTACGTAGGTCAGTTCTTGATCAAGTCCGTTGAGGTTGAGATCGGTGGCCAGCGCATCGATAAGCACTATGGTGACTGGCTCCACATCTGGAATGAGCTGACCCTGCCCGCCGGCAAGGGCCGCGAGTACCTGGACATGGTGAACGGCTATGGTGGTGTTAACATCCAGCAGGTTGATATCTCTAACTGCAACACCTGCACCACGGAGCCTACCCTGAGTGTGGCCGAGGCCCTGGCCTGCGTGAACCCCACCCTGGCCTCTAGCGGTGATGACTGCTTCTTCAAGTCTGGTGTGGCTGGCTTCAGTGCTTCTAATAATGCTATCTATAATGGTAATGCATTTGACAGCTGCATTCCTGAGCAGACCCTGTACATCCCTCTGGAGTTCTGGTTCAATCGCCACACCGGCCTGGCCCTCCCCCTGATCGCCCTCCAGTACCACGAGGTGAAGATCAACATCGAGTTCAACGAGCTCAAGTACCTGTGCAACACCAGCAGCACGTATGTGAACTTCCTGAACCGCAACGGCCTGGTCGCCTGCTCTCTGTTCGTGGACTACATCTACCTGGACACTGAGGAGCGCCGCCGCTTCGCCCAGGTGGCCCACGAGTACCTGATCGAGCAGCTGCAGTTCACCGGTGAGGAGTCCGTGACCTCCACCTCCAACAAGATCCAGATGTCCTTCAACCACCCCGTGAAGGAGCTCATCTGGGTTGTGCAGAACCCCAGCTACTTTGACTGCAACTCCCAGACCAACGCCCCTTGGCGCTACTCTAACGCCAACCTCGGCAACCCCGTGGCTGTGGCCAAGATCCAGCTCAACGGCCATGATCGGTTTGTGGAGCGTGAGGGCAAGTACTTCAACTCCGTGCAGCCCTACCAGCACCACTCTGCCTCCCCTGCGCAGGGTATCAACGTGTACTCCTTCGCCCTGAAGCCCGAGGACCTGCAGCCTTCTGGCTCTTGCAACTTCTCCCGCATTGACAACGCCGTGCTGAACCTGACGCTCACTCCCTCTACATTCCGCACGTACATTGACGGCCAGACCACAGGC
>Ga0078894_10000044_pt1 | contig 71906 bp, 61 predicted proteins | sample LauGreSu1BDMLBSD_2_FD_67506 | JGI IMG/M metagenome (GOLD analysis project Ga0078894, IMG submission 67506) | Freshwater lake microbial communities from Lake Michigan, USA - Su13.BD.MLB.SD (version 4) (version 4) | ecosystem: Environmental > Aquatic > Freshwater > Lake | place: Lake Michigan...
ATGTCCAGGAACATTTCCTAAATTCCTGGATTGATCATAACAAAGAGACTCTCTTCGGGAAAGAGCACCAATTCCATAATATAAGAAACTACAAAGACTATCAAAAGCAAGTTCCTATCAGGAGATACGAAGACTTTATCCCATATATAGAACGGATAAAATCAGGGCAATCAAAAATTTTAACCTCCCTAGCGCCCAGCTATCTTTTGATGACGAGCGGCACCACCGCAGGTAGCAAGTATATTCCCATTTCCAAAAAAGGCATTCGACATCAGATAGACGCCGCTATGAAGGTTCTCTGTTTCTATGCTGTGCAAGGAAATTCAGCGCAGTTTATGAACTATAAAATGATTTTCCTACAGGGAAGTCCTAAGCTAGATGATAAATTTCAAATTCCCTCTGGACGACTGTCTGGGGTAGTGTATCACCATGTGCCCAAATTTTTTCAACAAAACAAATTGCCGCGATATGAAGTGAATATTATCGATGATTGGCAAACGAAACTTGACACAATAGTAGATGAAACGTTCAATGAAGATATTTCAATTCTTGGCGGTATACCCCCATGGTGCATACAGTATTTTGAGAGATTGCTTTCAAAGTCAAACAAACAAACACTTAAGGAGCTTTATCCAAACCTAGCTATCTATATTCACGGAGGTCTTGATTTTAGTAACTATAAGGAGAAAACAAAAAAAATATTGGGAGAAGGCATCCATTGTTTACAAACTTTTCCTGCATCTGAAGGTTTTTTCGCTATACAAGATGAGTTGAACGCGGATGATATGCTACTCCTGCTGAATCAAGGTATTTTTTATGAATTTCGTCTGTTGAATCAAGATTCAGCAGACATTTTGACCATAAACGAAGTAAGCCTTCATACTCGCTACGAATTAATTATAACGAATAACAGTGGCCTCTATCGATATGCCATTGGGGACATAGTTGAATTCACATCCTTGAGCCCTTATAGGCTCAAAGTAGTAGGTCGCACGAGTCAGTTCATCTCCGCCTTTGGGGAGCATGTCATAGCCTATGAAGTAGAATCGGCCATGGTGAATGCAACTAAAGCACTTCAGATTGAGATTGAAGATTACTATGTTTCGGCCAGTATCGAAAGAAGACAATATCATTGGCAGATAGAATTAAAGACAACTGATATAAACGCAGATAAACTGGCTTTTCAACTGGATATAGAGTTAGCCAGGCTGAATATTTACTACGCGCATTTAATCAATGGGAATATTATTAATCCCTGTACTATAGAATTAGTAAAAAAGGGATTTTTTTATAAAAAACAATTGACAATGGGCAAATTAGGCGGTCAGAATAAGATTGTGAAGTTGGGTTAAGTGTTATTAAATTATGATTCTTTTTATATTTTTTGATAGTTTTTATCCTATTTCGATATATTTGCCAACTATAAAATTTAAATTATAATGAAAAAAATTATTTTAAGTACTCTAGTACTAGGATTTCTAGCCTCTTGCTCAGTAACAGTTCCAGTAAACGCGACTTCTAATGAGGTAGGAAATAAAGTAGGTACAGCTAAAACTAGTGCCATTCTAGGTTTTTTCTTTGATGGTGGAGACGCTTCTATCAGCAGAGCTGCTAAAGAAGGAAAGATTGCAAAAATTTCTACTGTAGATTTCAAACATACAGTAAAATTGTTAGGACTAATTCACACTTACGAAACTATCGTAACTGGAGAATAATTTATGCATCAAATTAAAATGAAAAGAGGAATATTTAAATATTCCTCTTTTTTTTTATTGCTAATCTTTTCGTGTAGCGCAAATCGAAGTGTAAACGTAGGTTTTGATAAAAAATTTAGTTTGGATAGGTATGAAAAGCAAATACCTATTACTGCAACAAGTCTACAGCAATTTCAAGAACTTGCTAAGAAATTTGACCAAGATATTGTTCTAAGTCGATTAATAACTTCAAATAATTACACTATTTTTGTTGGCATACTTCAAAATGATAGAATTAAACCATCGCATATAAGTGTAAAAGATAGCTTCCAAGCTCTAGTCATAAAAAAAGAGCAGAAAAGAGATAATGAGTATTTGTTTAAGCTTAAAAATGACTTTGTTTATATAACAGTAGCTGAGGCCAAAAATTCCATTTTTATCGCCATTTTCAGTAAGGATTCTGCATTAATTAATAATTTTTTTTCCAATGATTACGTACAGAAGAAGTTGTATTAGTTTACTAGTTATTTTATTTTATGCATCCTGCAATATTCGACCAAGCGGTGGAGGCGGAGGCAAGTTTCCTAATGAAAAGTATTTCACAAGCTATTATCGCGGAAATAACGAAATGTTATATTTTTTCAAACCAATAAAATTCAAATCTGAGGAAGCTTCTTTAGAGGTGGATTTTACCTTTATAAGCAAGGGAGATACAGTTTTGGATAGTGTAACTGTGAATTATTCTATTATAACTATCAAGGAGCTGAAAAGCACTGATTTAAAAGCACTTTATTTTGATAGTTCAAAGATTGCAATTGGGGAACAACTATTCAATGAACTAAGAGGAAAAAATTATAAACTAAGATATACTACGAAAATAAGCAAACAATTGTCGAGAACTTTAAATGATAAGACTTCAATTAAATGTACTTTAAATGAAAAAGATGTCATATTTTATACTGCGTCTAATTACACTAAAAAGTCTTTATTAAAGTTTTCGTCATTTTAATAAAATATCTTATCTTTACGCAACAAAAATTAAAACATACAAAATCATGAAAAAAATTACACTTTTTGCAATTCTCACTTCCTTTAGTTTATTACTAAATGCGCAAACTTCATTTAGCCATTCAATTGGTGGAGGAATTGTTGGAGTTGGTCCTAACTTTACTGTTCCCACATTAATGTATTCTCCAAGACTAAACATTAAAAGCATTGGGGATAACTCAACAATTTCTGTAGGTACTCATTTTGGATTAGGATTTAATCTAGAGTCTTCAAATAGCAGAACTGGAGGATCAGGGAATAGTTTTATAAATATTAATTTGCCAGTTTTAGCTGAATATAATTTCGGAAGAGGAAGCTCTCCAGACAATGAAGATGGATTTGGATTTTTCATAGGAGCTGGTGGTGGTTTAAACTATGCTGCGGTCTCTGGTGGCGCAGCTTCCTCGTATGGCCCTATGGGAAATGCTGGCGTTAAGTTTCAAATAGCAAACTATGACTTAGGTCTTCGGGGTGGATATATGTTGGATCTAAGTTCAAATAAATTAAATGTTTGGGTGGTAAACCTTATGTATAATTTATAATAATTATATAATTAGAGGATATTCTTCCTAATTAACTAGTATTTCATAGCCCTCACATATTTGTGGGGGCTTTTTATTTTAATTAGCTTATCTTTGCGCGTTCATAAAAAATAAGACCTTTAAATAGTCGATTGGTTCTTTACGGGTTATTCTATATCGGGTTTTATTTTTTGCTTTTTTAAAAATAAATAAACGATTAGAATATGACATTCGAACAGTTGGGCTTAAGCCCTAAAACACTCCGTGCATTAGCCGAAATGAATTTCACCATTCCTACACCTATTCAGGAGCAGGCCATTCCAAAATTAATTGAAGCGGATATAGACCTTTTAGGTCTGGCGCAGACAGGCACAGGTAAAACGGCAGCCTTCGCTCTTCCTATTTTAGAGAAGATAGATGGTAGCAATAGAAAACCTCAAGCACTTATCTTATGCCCTACTAGAGAGCTATGTATGCAAATCACCAAGGATATAGAGAAATTTAGCTCTATGACCCCTGAGATTAGAACAGTGGCGGTCTATGGCGGCGCGAGTATCTCTATGCAAATAAGAGACCTGAGAAGAGGGGTACAGATAATTGTAGCTACTCCAGGCAGAATGATAGACATCATCGAAAGAGGTGAAGTAAATTTCGAGCAGGTAAAAATAGTGGTGCTAGACGAGGCAGATGAAATGCTCAACATGGGATTCAAAGAAAGTATCAATCAAATACTCTCCAATACACCAGATGAGAAAAACACGTGGTTGTTTACGGCTACTATGCCCAAAGACATCAAAATCATCACCAAAAAATACATGCGCAATCCTCTAGAGGTCAGTGTGTCTGTAAATAAAGGAAATGAAAACATAGACCACCAGTACTATGTCATCAACCCAAGAGATCGATATGCCGCTGTAAAGAGAATAGTCGATTTCTATCCCGATATTTTCGGTATTGTATTCTGCCGCACTAAGAATGAGACGAAAGATGTAGCCGATATGCTTATCAAAGATGGCTATAATTCGGATGCATTGCATGGAGATCTTACCCAGCAGCAGCGTGATATCGTAATGAATAGATACAGAGAGAAATCGCTACAACTACTAATAGCTACTGATGTAGCTGCAAGAGGCATAGACGTCAGCGATGTCACACACGTTATTAATTATGCATTGCCAGATGATGCTGAAAACTATACTCACCGGAGTGGTAGAACTGCTCGTGCTGGAAAAAAAGGAATTTCCATTTCCCTAGTATCCAAGCGTGAAATGCATAAAATCAATGAACTCGAGCGCATAGTAAGTAAGAAGTTTGAAAAAGTCAATGTGCCTACTGGCGCAGAAGTTTGTCAGAATCAACTATTGGCTTTGATACACAGAGCTCACCAAGTAGAAGTGAATGAAGAGCAGCTGGCTCCATTTATGGATCAAATCAATGCAGAATTTGCTGATATCTCTAAAGAAGATGTCATCAAGCGATTTGCTTCTATGGAGTTCAATAGATTTTTAGAATACTATCAAGACTCAAGAGACTTAAACCAAGGTGGTGAACTATCTAGAAGTGAAAGAGGACCGATAAGAGAGCGCAGTGAACGATTCGGTGGAGAGCGCTCAGAGAGAGGAGCGCCGCGTGAAAGAGGAGATCGTGGAGAAAGAGGCGGCACCATATACCCACAGACAGGTTATGACCGATTCTTTATCAATATAGGAAATTTAGATAATATCACAAAGGGCGACCTACTCAGAATAGTATGTGACCATACTAATGTGAGAGGCGGAAGTATAGGACGTATCGATATGAAAGATAAGTTTTCGTTCTTTGAAGTGGAATCTAAGTTCAAAAAAGACATCGTGAGCGGAATGAAAAATATCAACCACAATGGCAGATCACTTAGAATAGACCTAGCCAGTGAAGGAACGAGTATGTCTGGAACAGGCGGAGATAGGCCTGGTTCATTTGGTGGAAGCCGATTCGGTGATAAGCGTGGAGGTGGAGATCGATATTCTTCTGGACCAAGAGGTGGAAGCCGCGATGGCGGAAGCCGATTCAGTGGCAATAGAGATAACTCTTATGGTGAAAAAGGAGAGCGCAAGCCAAGAGAAAAAGGAGATAATTTCAAGTTGGACTTTAAGTTTGACGGAGGGATTTAATCAATAATGAGTTTTTCGAGACTATAATATATGTCTCACTATTCTAAAAAAGGACAGAAAATTTTCTGTCCTTTTTTTATTTGTGAAGCGTCAAAGTATTTTATAGAAAACAATAATTTAAAGTGCTCGAATTTTGTCCCATATTATTTCTGCTGAATGTGTCCATTTGTATTTTTCTATATGCTTGCAGCCAGATTGAATTAATGTAGTTCTAAGAGAATTATCCGTCGCTAATGTTTGCATTGCAGCACTTATCTCCCCGATATTATTTGGATCTACAAGCAGTGCCCCACCTCCTGCTACTTCTGGCATAGAGGATACATTCGAACAAATGACTGGTGTACCGCTGGCTAATGCCTCTACGATGGGCACTCCAAATCCTTCGTAATAAGAAACGATAAGCAGTGCGGTAGCAGATGCCATCCACTGCGCAATTATACTTGGCGAAGAATGCGGGATGAGAATAAGATCTGCATGGAACTTCATTGCACTTATATATGCATTGACATCATCATATTGCCATGACATTCTCCCTATCAAGACGAGCTTATGTAAAGATCTTGTCTCTGTTTTAAATTGTTCAAATGCTTTGAGCAGTGTCACAATATTCTTTCTAGGATGAATAGATCCTACAAAAATAAAATAGTCATTTCCATTGGTATTCGCCAATTTAAAGTCCCGAATTTCATCTACCGAAAGTGGCTTATAGTCAGAAGAAGGGGCATTGTGGGCGACTACAATTTTATCTTCTGGACAATGATAGTGCTGCACCAAATCCTTCTTAGTAGAATGAGAAACGGTCACAATTAGATCTGAATGGAAAATATATTTAGGAGTGAAAAATCTAAGAAATTTCTGCGTGAGACTATCCACCTGTCCGTCAAATAAAGCAAAGGCTATATCATGAATAGCCGTCACTTTTTTTCCTTTCCACCGCACGGAAGTATAGGTGTCTAGTGAGACAAAGATATCTGGCTTTATACGACCTAATACACGTGGAACGGCCCATTCATACCATAGATACCACAAGATAGGATGCCTAGCTGGTGGATAAATTACAATAGGGGTTACATTTTTCCCGAAAACGAATGAAGCATCAAAGTCTCTATCAAAAATAAAATAAAACTGAACTTCAGGATTTACCTCCACCCAGCGCTTGACTACATGGTAGGTAAACCACCCTATACCATCCAGTCTATCCTTCATTAAGGCTCTAGTATTGATGACTATCTTCTGTGGGGACTGCGTCTGCAAAGAATTTATATTTGTCTATTTAAAAAATATTATTAGAAATCTATTGCGGATTGTTTTTCAAAAACTCCTCATGCCGTTTTATCATCATTTTCTTCAAGCGTGTAGGCTTTATAATCTTGACATCATCTGAATAAAGCATCAATTCATTGACGAGCTCTAGATTTATATAAGTTCTCAATTTGATTAGTACTCCTTCATTCGTATCCGATAAAATAAGCTGGCTAGGGTGAATAGGAAAGTTTTTTATATACCCAGCAAGTTTTGGAGAAAATGTTAATTCTACAAATTCTGAAATATCCTCACTATCTACAGAAATCCCGATAGAATGCTTAAAATATTTATGAATACTAAAATCTTTTGGGATCAGAGCTCTTCGCGAACTGGCTTCTAAATTATCTATTCTATCTAGTCCGAAAATCCTCAACTCATTTTTTGCCAGATCCTTTCCTACGAGATACCATCTTCCTTTATACTCTTTCAAGCCATAGGGCGCCAGCTCTCTTTTTGCTGAATTCCGTTCTTGAGGATTGTATTTTGCATAGTCAAATGTGATACAGCTCTGTTCTTTTATAGCATTTTGTATATCATATAAATATTGCTGACCTACCATGCAGCTTTTGTCATAGGCTATATGATTCTCAAAATTTTCTAGGTGCTTCTGGTAATTAAAAAAATGTAACGATTGCGTGATTTTCGAATGCTGCATATCTGATGCGTCTTCTAGAATATAATAAAATCCTGCTCTATCACATTTTATTGAGACTTGAAATAAATCCTCAATATCATTGATCATACGCTGAAAGGTTCGCTGTGATATGATCATATCCTCACCTCCCATCCGCTCTATTGCATCCATCAGTTGCTGAAAATTAGCTTTTTTCTGATTGGATAATCTGCCCAGAATAGCAATATAGCGCTTGACAATGTAACTGACCTTCATTTATAGTTAGATTTGAGAAGTCAGATATGAGATATTAGATTATAATAGAAGAATATTCTAATTTGCTTTAAGTCCCAACAACCCTGCCATAGTAGCTCCGATTTCTGCTGGACTGTCGCAAACGGTGATACCGCACTCACGCATGATAGCCATTTTAGCTGCAGCAGTATCATCCTTACCGCCGATGATAGCCCCCGCGTGACCCATTCTGCGACCTGCAGGAGCAGTCTGACCTGCTATGAAGCCAACTACTGGCTTCTTATTTCCTGTACTTTTTATCCAATGGCTTGCTTCGGCTTCCATGCCTCCGCCTATCTCTCCTATCATCACAATAGCATCTGTATCTGGGTCATTCATAAATAACTCTACTGCTTCCTTCGTTGTAGTTCCTATGATAGGATCTCCTCCTATACCTATAGCGGTAGAAATACCCAAACCAGCTTTGACTATTTGGTCAGCCGCCTCATAAGTCAAAGTTCCTGATTTTGAAACGATACCTATTCTTCCTGGCTTGAATACAAAGCCCGGCATAATACCTACTTTTGCACCATCAGGAGTAATCACACCAGGACAGTTTGGACCTATTAATCTCGATTTTGATTTTTCAACTACTGCTTTTACCTTGATCATATCCTGAATAGGGATACCCTCAGTGATACAAACTATAATCTCGATCCCTGCATCTACCGCTTCTAATATACCATCAGCTGCGAAAGCAGGCGGCACAAAAATGATAGAAACATCACATCCTGTCGCCTTTCTGGCGTCTAATACGGTATTGAATACAGGCCTATCCAAATGCGATTGACCACCTTTACCTGGAGTCACTCCTCCTACTACATTGGTGCCATAAGCTAGCATCTGCTCCGCATGAAAGGTTCCTTCTTTTCCTGTGAATCCTTGTACTATGATTTTTGAGTTTTTATTGACTAATACTGACATAAAATGAATTGATGTATTGGGTTATGGATTAAGTATGGGCAAATTTAATAAAATATACGTCTGTAAGGTCAATTAATCCAATATTTCCACCTCATAATGCTCTAGACAGTATTTCTCCACACTGCACGCCCCTGTTTTTACATTAAATCGCCACTGATGAAGCGGGCAGATTATTTCTTCTCCATTAATTTCTCCTAAGCCTAGGCTAGCACCTTGGTGGGGACAAATATTGTCGATAGCATAGATCTCTCCTTTTAGGTTAACTATACAATACTCCTTACCTCCTTGTATAAAAATGGAAGTTTGCTGAGATTTGGGAATATACTTTTTTGGCAGTGGAAGTTTCATTAACTTTTTATAGAGTTTAGACTATCGATCTTTGCGTTTAGCTATCTGCTCATCAAACAACTGCCAAATCTTATCTTCCCTCACAGGAGCATTTATGGTAATTTCTTCTTTGGACACAGGATGCGTGAAGCGCAAATACTTTGAATGCAGATCAAAATACCCATCCTCATTAGGTCTTTTAAAATTGTATTTTACATCACCTTTTATCGGATACCCATGATGGGCAAACTGGGCGCGTATTTGGTGATGTCGACCGGTCATTAAGTCTACCTCTGCTAACATATAATTATCTAACTCCGCGATGATTTTATATTTTAGTTCTGCACGTTTGTGCAGCGGCTTATCGACATCGCTTACATAGGATTTATTATGATTTTCTATCTTACGCAGATAGTTTACCCAGTGGCCTTCTCGTGGAATGTTGCCTTTTTCTATGATAGCCCAATAGGTCTTTTTAATCTCCCTTGCCACGAATAAATCGCACATTCTCTCGAGCGACTTGGAGGTCTTACAAACTATGACTATACCGCTCGTAGGTCTATCGATTCTATGTGGCAGGCCAATAAATACATTCTCATCTGGACCTTTACCTTTTTTCTCTCGTTGATAATCTTTAGCAAGTTCTTCCAATGGTTTCACGATACGATCCTTGTCCCATTGCACTAGCATACCTGGAGGCTTATTGTATATTATGAGGTGATTATCTTCGTAAAGTATACCAAACATAGTTTTATCTACTTAGTTATTACCTTAAGAGCTAATTCATCTAACTGCCTATCATCTAGCATGCTCGGCGCATCAATCATTATATCTCGAGCACTATTATTTTTAGGGAAGGCTATATAGTCTCGGATGGTTTCGCTGCCACCTAGTATAGATACAAAACGGTCAAATCCGAAAGCAATCCCCGCATGCGGTGGGGCTCCATATTTGAAGGCATTCATCAAAAATCCAAACTGTACCTCTGCTTCTTCTTTACTAAATCCAAGAAGGTTAAACATTTTGGACTGTAGAGTTTTATTATAAATTCTGACAGAACCCCCCGCTACCTCATTACCATTGAGAACTAGGTCATAGGCATTGGCTCTTACTCTGAGAGGATCAGTTTCTAGCAAGGCTGAATCTTCTGGTTTAGGCGCGGTAAAAGGATGGTGCATTGCATGGTATCTACCGCTTTCTAAGTCCCAGTCAAGTAGTGGAAAGTCCACAACCCATAGAGGAGCGAATTCATCAGCCTTTCGTAATCCGAGTCTTTCTGCGATAGACATTCGCAAGGCAGATAATTGAGGTCGTACTTTTTTGGCTTCTCCAGCTAAAATGAACATTAAATCACCTGCTTTGGCATAGAATTTTTCAGACCATTTTTTCAACTCTTCTTCAGAATAAAATTTGTTAACAGAAGAAGTCAGTGTGCCATCTAGATTATATTTTGCCCATATAAGCCCAGTAGCGCCTAACTGAGGAGTTTTGACATAGTCTGTCCACTCATCGATTTGTTTTCTTGTCCATTCTGAAGCTCCTTCTACATTAATACCGACAACTAATTCTGCATTATCAAAAATAGCAAAATCTTTGCCTTTGACTAGTTCATTTAACTCGCAAAATTCCATTCCGAAACGTATGTCTGGCTTATCATTGCCATAGGTATTCATGGCATGTTCATAGGTCATACGTGGAAATGTGCCTAAATCTATTCCTTTAGTTTCTTTGACGATATATTTAGTTACTTGCTCAAACACTTGCAGAATATCTTCTTGCTCTACGAAAGACATTTCACAGTCCACTTGGGTAAATTCAGGTTGTCTATCAGCCCTCAAGTCTTCATCGCGAAAACATTTTACTATTTGAAAATATTTGTCGAGACCACCCACCATCAATAATTGCTTAAAGGTCTGAGGGGACTGCGGAAGTGCAAAAAACTGCCCAGGATTGACACGACTAGGCACTACGAAATCTCGAGCTCCTTCTGGTGTAGATTTGATAAGAACAGGAGTTTCTACTTCTATAAATCCTTCCTCAGATAGATATTGACGAAACAGCTGCGCTACTTTATGTCTAAAGATAAGCTTGTCTTTCAATGGATTTCTTCGAATATCCAAATAGCGAAATTTCATACGAAGTTCCTCACTACCGTCCGTATCATCTATAATCGTAAATGGAGGAATTTCACTCGAATTGAGAATAGTGAGATCGGAGGCGATAATTTCAATTTCTCCAGTGGGAATATTTAGGTTTTTATTCTCTCGTTCTTTAACTGAACCCTTGATTTGTATTACAAATTCACGGTTGAGCTCTAGTGCCTTTTTATATAAAACCTCGTTTTCCTCTGCATTAAATACTATCTGCGTGATACCATATCGGTCTCTCAAATCAAGAAAAGTTAATTTGCCAAATTCTCTCAAATTCTGCACCCATCCTGATAGGGTTATAGACTGTCCTTGATTTTTTAAATTTAATTCTCCGCAGGTGTGTGAACGATACATAAGTGGTCAGTTTTCAGTCGACAGAAATCAGTAGAATTTGCCTACCAGAAACCTGATGGCCGACTACTGATTACTTCCGACTATTTTGAGGAAAGTAAGGGATTCGAACCCTTGAGACCTTGCGGCCTACCCGCTTTCCAAGCGAGCGAGTTCAACCACTCCTCCAACTTTCCCTTAGGTTAATTTTTTTGGGAGAGCAAATATAAGTAAATCTTTCTTTTGAATTAACTAAATCTTTCCCCATTGATATAGACTTCATCTATCATCGATCTGCCAAAGCTGTATGGTATAGAGGCTAAAGAGTTCATTTCTGATGAGGTAAAGAAATTAGCTCGTTTACCTATGGAGATACTTCCTAGTTCGTGGCTCAAATCCATAGCATAAGCCCCATTGATGGTAGCCGCATTGAAAGCTTCCGTAGGTGTGAGTTTCTGATAAATGCATGCTAGGGAGAGAACGAAATTCATATTTCCGCTCGGCGTGCTCCCTGGATTGTAGTCGGATGCGAGTGCTATAGCTAGGCCACTATCTATCATCTGACGAGCGGGTGCATAAGGAATTTTTATAAAAAAAGAACAGGATGGCAGCAAAGTGCCTATGGTAGTTTTGTCCTTAAGATAATCTATCTCTAACTGAGACATTTCTTCGAGATGGTCTGCAGATAGAGCCCCTCTATCGACTGCTAATTGAAGTGCTCCCATATTGGAAAGTTGATTTACATGCAGCTTAGGCTTCAACCCGTACTTATCTGAATAGTCCATGATCCGACTAGCATCTTCGAGTGAGAAATAATTTTTCTCTATAAATATATCTATAAATTCAGCTAATTCTTCCTTCGCTGCAACTTCTATACAAGGATAAATGACTTTGTCGATGTACTCTTTCGGATTCGATTTGTATATGGAAGGAATGGCATGCGCACCGAGAAAACTTGCTTTGATTGGGATTGGAAAATTTTCATATAATTTTTGAATCACACGCAGCATTCTTAATTCCGCATCTATGGTGAGACCATATCCGCTTTTGATTTCCAACGCACCTGTGCCCATGCGCATCACCTGCTGAACCCGTTGAGTAGCAGACTGTAATAATTTTTCCTCACTGGTCTCCCCTAATTTAGCTGCACTATTTAAAATACCTCCACCCGCAGCAGCTATCTCTTCATAAGTCTTCCCTTGTATTTTTAATTCAAATTCATGCTCTCTCGGCTCTGCAAATACTATGTGTGTATGCGAATCTGCGTAACAAGGCAAGACTGATTTTCCATTTAAATCTATCGTAGGTGCTGAATTTTGCATCCAGTTGGCCATATCGCCAAATTCAATAATGCGACCATTCTCTATCTTCATATAGGCGTCGGATATAATCTCTACCTCATTCATTTCTGCACCTGATAGCCTTATGACATTGGAATCCAATATGCCATATATGTTTTTAATATTGACAAAATTTTTCATATATCTACAAGATTATTTTAATTAGTTTCATGTAAATTTAGAATAAGAATCTGTTTTGTGTCTGAATCTATTCTAATTTTCTCTGATATACGATAGCCTAGTACAGCTATAATTTCTAAATCCTTGTCTAAGATTATTTTATTCGACATTTTATCGTTCTTAGTCCAGTTCAGCTCCTGTGCTATATCCGACAGTTTTTTTGATTGTCCATTCATCCCTAAGGCAGTTATTTTATCTCCTGATTGTATGGGTCTAATTTTTAATGGAAATAGCATCTTAGAGATATCGATGTATAGTAAACCTTCTTTATATCTATTCGGAATTTCTTGAGAGATGGCAGCTTTGAACTCATCTGCCTGAAGAATTTCATCAATATCTAAATATGAATTAGAGGAAACATGAATTTCATTGACACGTGAAATATGAAAATTTTTAACTTCAATTGCAAATGATAAAAGTTGAAATATTTTAGACTCATTGCCTACTAATGCTTTTACTATATTTTCTAACTGAGCTTTGTGTTGAATTTCCTTTTCGAGAATATATGCTAGAATCAAAGGAAGGTAATTTTTTAAAGCATAAAAATTTAAATCTATAGCTCCTGAATTTTTCCAATTTGACTTTAATTGAGAGAAATTATCATTCATCAAGTCAAAAGTCTGTGAACTGATATACCCTAATTGAATTAAAGCATCTTGATAAGAAGGATTGATTTCTTCTATTAGAGGAAGAATTTGATTTCTTATTTTATTGCGCTGATAGATAATTTCATTATTGGACTTATCTTCACTATATTGGATATCATTTTCTTTTGAATATGCCAATATAGCATCTTTGCTTATCTTTAATAAGGGTCTAAAGTAGCATTGATCTCGAAGTTCTTTCATGCCTGAGAGGCCGATAAGACCTGCGCCTTTGATAAGTCGCATAAATATAGTTTCCGCCTGATCATGGCGGTGATGAGCTAAGAGAACTAAATCTAAATTTTCCTGTTTTATTCGTTCTTCAAAAAACTTATATCGCAAGTTTCTAGCTTCTACTTCTATAGAGGTATGATTATCTTTAGCTGATTTCGTAGTGTCATATCGTTGGACGAAAAATTTCAATTTATTTTCCTTGGCAAATGAATGAACAAGCTCTTCATCTAGGATAGAGGCTTCGCCGCGGAGTTGAAAATTACAATGAATGAGATCGAATTTAAACCCATGACTTAAAAGCATATGCGCTAAGACCATACTATCTATACCTCCGCTGCAGGCTAGAGCCAATTTCTTATCTTGTAAAAAATACAACTGAGTCTTAGTAAACATTAAATCGTTTTTTCTTACGCGTGAGACTATCAATGAGTTCTTGTTTTTTATACCCGACATTAGACATCAATACAAAACTATCTCTTTTATCTATATACTCTTGCCAAAAATCTTTATTCTCTTTGCACACTATTAGATAATCCGGTCTAGCATCAAGGTTCGTGCTATACTTATTCTTTCTTCTAGATAAATAGTCTCTTCCACCATATCTATTCACTACTGGGATATTATAATACGACGAAAGATTGGTAAAGAAAAAAGTTTCTGTATTCTGATCTATGCTATCTGAAAAAACAAGTATTTTATCTTTTGTTTTATAAACTAGGCTGCTGTGCTTATAATTTGAAACTAAAAACCATTTCTCTTCTCGTAATAAGTTGTAGGTATAAAAAGAAGTACTGATTACACCTATGAATAATGAAAGTAAAAATATCCGTAAACTTATTCTCGACTTAGAATACATAAATACTATTCCGAATCCAATCGTCATAAAGACTAAGATCAGGCCAAATAGATTGAGCACATTGGCTTCTATGCTCGCACAGGGAAGTGAACTAAAAAAAGAGACTATTTTATTTTGAATAGTGATTAATTGAGTTAGGATATATCCTAAAATATCAGATATGAAATGAATCTTAGAGCATACTAAAAATAGAAAGCCTACATACATGATAATTGTGGTAATAGGAACTACAAGAAGATTACTTAAAGAACCTAACCATGAAAATTTATGGTAATAAAAAAGTGTAAGCGGAGTAGTGAAAAGCCAAGCCGCAAAGAGCGTTATCGTAGACTTCCACACAAAATTGGCAAGAAAATTATCAAACTGCAATTTCCAGATAGCCCGCTGATAGATGAGCATGATACCTAGTAATGCAGCATAAGAAAATTGAAATCCAATATTAAAAAGCTGATGGCTATCGACAAGTAAAATGAGCCACGCTGATAATGCTAAGATATTAAAAGAGGAAGTTCTTACCTTATTCCATCTGGCTATATCCAGAAATAAAAACATAATGAAACTGCGCATAATAGGTGCGCTAAATCCTGTAATCAATGCATAGAGAAAAGAAAAACTATGTTTTACTAGCAAACGATATTTTTCTCTGCGTATGAGAAATGACAATAGATAATCAATGAAAAAAATAAGTATACCAAAATGTAATCCTGAAACTGATAAAATATGAATAGTACCCGTATCTGCATAAGCATTATAAAGCTCCCTATCTATATCCGTGCGAATTCCTATCAAGATAGATTTGGCTATAGCATTGGATTCTATATCGGGAATGATTCTGTCTATTTCCCCTTCAAAATAATCCCGCAACTTCAATGGCCATTTTTTTAGCTGATATAGAAGGTTGTAATCATATCCCATGACCTGAAAATCTTTTGAATAAATCGTAGCATATATTCCCTTTCGTTCTAACCATTTTTTATAATCAAATTCAAAGGAATAATGAGGCTTCGCAGGCTTAATAATTCTTCCCTTAAAACGAATCATCTGTCCATAATAGAGCTCTGAAATCTTAGTCTCTTTAGGTAAATATATTAGTATTTTCTCCTTTAGCCTAGGTACCGAACTCAGCGAACTAACCAAAAGTGTCACCTCTAGTCGCATCGAATTCGATTTTTCAATAGGTTTCTCTTCGATTCTAGCTATATGATACCCCTCCTTATCTAGTATTGGGGAGAGTCGCTGAATGGATGAATTTTTTAGATACTGTGCACTCAGATGAACTAAAATACCAGTGAAAAAAATAGCAGAAAAACTGAAACTATCCCAGACTTTGCTGCGCTGTATACCTAGCAGTTTATATAACCCTATGAAAAAAACAAATAAACTAAAGGGGAGACTATAAAGTATCCATCGTGCAGAGATATATTCTACACAGATGATGCCTAGAGTAAAAGCGAGAAATACTTTGAGGTAGAGTAAATCTGTCAATAAAAATTTTCGCCCAGACTTCATAATATATGCCCATTTTAACAAAGGTTATTATACCGTAGCTATACACTTGAGCTCAATAGATATGGAACTAGGTAGCGAGGAAACCTCGACCGTGGTTCTGCATGGCATAGCTTCTTTAAAATACTCTGCATAGAGCTGATTATAGATATGGAAATCTCGCTTCATATTAACTAGGAAAACTGTTACATCCACCAATTTATCGCAGCTACTGCCACTCTCCTCTAGAACAGTTTTTACATTATCGAAAACCGATCGCACCTGTGCTGCAAAATCAAACTCGAGGTAGTTTCCATATTTATCTAGCTTTAAACCCGGAATCTCATCCGTGCCAGCCTTTCGCGGACCTATACCACTTAGAAATAATAAATTTCCCACTTTGCGGGAATGAGGATATAAACCTAAGGGCTTAGCAGCTTTGTCAGTTAGAATCGGATTTGAATTAGACATACATATTAAGTTAGTATACAAAGGTAATAAATTCCGAACAATCTCAAAAGATGTATAGATTGACAAAGATAAATGCCCCCATCTGGGAGCCTTTTAATTTTATTTTTGATGACTTTGGCAATACTTTATAATTATATGATATCGCCAATTTCTTAAAAGGATAGCTTAAAATAGATTATCCTGCGAACTGCTTTCTGATAATATTCAAGGCTCCGCCTTCTTTAAACCACTCGATTTGGGCAGCGTTGTATGTATGGTTGGCGAGGATAGTATCGGAAGTTCCATCTTTATGCGCGAACAGCATTGTCAAAGGTTTTCCCGGCGCAAATGATGTTAAATCTGAAATCGTGATTTTATCATCTTCTTGAATTTTATCATAATCTGCTTTATCCGCAAATGTCAATCCAAGCATACCTTGTTTTTTCAAATTTGTTTCGTGTATACGAGCGAATGATTTTACTAAAACTACTTTCACTCCCAGGTGTCTTGGCTCCATCGCGGCATGCTCACGACTAGATCCTTCTCCGTAGTTTTCATCACCGACTACAATTGAGTTGATATTTGCCGCTTTATACGCTCGTTGAACTTTCGGGACTTCATCATATTCGCCTGTCAGTTGGTTTTTAACCTTATTGGCTGTGTCATTGAAGAAATTAGTCGCTCCGATGAGCATATTATTGGAGATATTATCTAAGTGTCCTCTGAATTTCAACCAAGGTCCTGCCATGGATATATGATCCGTCGTACATTTTCCTTTTGCTTTGATCAATAAAAACATATCCGAATAGTTCGTACCATCCCATTTTGCAAATGGAGCTAAAAGCTGCAATCGAGTCGAAGCAGGCTCTACCGAAATAGTTACTCCACTTCCATCAGCTAGCGGTGCCTGGAAACCTGCATCTTTCACATCAAATCCATTTTTTGGCAATTCATCACCTGTTGGTGCGTCCAATTTTACGGATTCTCCATTTTCGTTGGTTAACAAATCTGTCAATGGATTGAACGTTAGGTCGCCTGCAATAGCTAAAGCTGTCACAATCTCTGGCGAACCAACGAATGCATATGTATTCGGGTTTCCGTCTTGACGAGCAGCGAAGTTTCTATTGAATGAATGAATAATCGTATTTTTTTCTTTTTTATCAGCACCCACACGGCTCCACATGCCGATACATGGACCGCAAGCATTGGAAAATACCGTTGCGCCAATTTTATCAAATGCTTCTAAAAATCCATCTCGCTCAATCGTATATCTGATCTGCTCCGATCCTGGAGTGATGGTAAATTCTGACTTCGTTTTTAGGTTTTTGGCAGAAACTTGCTTAGCTAGAGAAACTGCTCTTGATAAATCTTCATAAGAAGAATTTGTACAAGACCCTATCAATCCTACTTCTATATTCGTAGGCCAGCCATTTGCAGCGGCAGCTTCTTTCATTTTCGATATCGGCGTCGCTAAATCTGGACTAAAAGGTCCATTGATATGTGGCTCCAATGAATTTAAATCTATCTCATACACTTCGTCAAAATATTTCTTAGGATCAGCGTAGCACTCTGGGTCAGCATTCAAATGCCCTTTGATTCCATTGGCTAAATCCGCAACATCTGCTCTTCCTGTCGCTCTCAAATATCTATCCATAGACTCGTCATAGCCAAAGGTTGTTGTCGTGGCTCCGATTTCAGCACCCATATTGGCTATAGTTCCTTTACCAGTGCAGGACATATTGTCCGCCCCTTCACCGAAATACTCTACAATAGCTCCTGTCCCACCCTTTACAGTGAGGATTCCGGCTACTTTCAAGATTACGTCTTTCGCAGAGCACCACCCATTTAATTTTCCTGTCAATTTAATTCCTATCAATTTAGGCCATTTGAGCTCCCAAGGAAGTCCTGCCATGACATCGACTGCATCGGCACCACCGACTCCGATAGCCACCATTCCTAATCCACCTGCATTCACGGTATGTGAATCCGTGCCTATCATCATGCCTCCTGGAAATGCATAATTTTCTAAAACAATCTGGTGAATAATTCCTGCACCAGGTTTCCAAAATCCAATGCCGTATTTATTCGATACAGAAGCTAGAAAATCAAAAACTTCTTTACTTTCTGTATTGGCAAATTCTAAATCTGCAGCTGAACCCACCTTAGCCTGAATCAAGTGATCACAATGCACAGTGCTAGGCACAGCTACTTTGCTTCTACCACTGGTCATAAATTGCAATAAAGCCATCTGCGCGGTAGCATCTTGCATAGCCACTCTATCTGGAGTGAAATCTACATAGGCGCCTCCACGAGCGAAATCTTCAATCTTCTGATCTGTATGTAAGTGTGCGAAAAGAATTTTTTCAGAAAGGGTAAGAGGACGATGGACTACCGCTCTTGCTTTATCAATTTTTGCACCGAAAGTTTCATAAACTTTTTTGATCATGTCGATATCGAAGGCCATGGGTTAAATATATTTTAATGTTAAATGATAATCTTAAACGAATTAGTAGTGATTCGCAAATATACTAAAATATACCTTATCTAGACTATGGATGGCATTCAATTATTATATATTTAGAATTTTTAATAGTCTATATATATGCGCCATTGCCATTTTCGCTAATCTGTTCTAAGTTTAATCCCAATAAAAAAAGATCGAGGCATACTAGATCCATAGATATAGTTGCTATCTCTATTTTTACCTAAATCGAAATCATTTTGATAATCATTGAGCAAATTTTTCATACCCGCAAACAATTCTATATCATGCTTGAATTTAGACAAACAAAGGGTATACGAAACCTTACAATTGAACTCTGAAAATGATTTAGTTTCTACCATTTGATCCCGAGTGAAATTAATAGCTCCTCCAAAGTGTGCTATCTCCATACTGCCGGTGTATACATAGTTTAGATTAAAACTCCATATCTTATCTGGTGTGAAACTAATATTAGCGAATCCATAGCTATTGGGCGTTCTCAAAAACAATCGCCTCGGCTCCACGCCTTGTATATATTCTACTGGATTTTCAAATTCACTATTCTGCAGGGTCACACCTGTTTCGATTTGTATTTTGCGGTTATAGTTGGCTCGTAACTCTAGGGTAAATCCTTTGACTGTGGCGCTTTGGCCATTTCTCTTTTCAAATAATTCTCCGAAACTATCTTGCCCTAAATTTTCTAGTATGAAGGCATTCTGAAGCTTGGTATAAAATGACTCGAGCGTGAATCCGGAGATGACTTTATTCCATACCTTATCATAATTTACCGAAGCGCTGATGCTCTGAGACCGTTCTTCTTTTAGATTAGGATCTAGTCTGACTCTAGAGACTCCTCCACCCGCAAATGCAATATGTAAATCTGTATCAAAGGCCTGCGGAGCTCTAAATCCAGTACCATAGCTCAATCTAAACTGTGTACTCGAATTGGATTTATACAATAAGGCTAATCTAGGATTGAAAACGAGGTTTTCGATAAGGTTGTGCTTATCCATTCGCACACCAGATAGTATGTTTAACTTATCAGAGATATCCCAATCACTTTGCACGAAGGACCCCAAGTTTTTCGTATGCTGATCTACCTTGTATCTATAGCTCGCTATCTCATCTTGAACTTCATCGGATATATATTCTGAGCCAAGGGTTATGACATGTCTTCGTTTAAATAAATTGACAAGGTCATGATTGAGCTGCATACCTCCCTGCCATGTCGTCGTATTGGAGAGACCATAGGGTGGATTCTCTAGGTGTGCTCTGATTTCCTCTGCAGAGTCTGGGTATATCCCCGTATAATGATTTCTTTTCGTAGTCTGAAGAGCTGCATATAGTATGAGTGTGGTCTTATCTTGATTGAAATTGAGGTGATAGTCTGCACTTGCCAACCATATCCTATGGGTTCGTTCCTCGGACTGTTGTCTCAGATAGGCTGACTTATCTGCCATCTCACCTCCGAGGCGGTATTCCTCCAGATGGCTAAGAGAAAACTCTAATTTTTGATTCTGATTCAATTTTAAAAATGAAGTTAGCCCCAATGATGTCAGGTCAAGTTTTGGCAGTTCAGAAAAATTATCTTGATTAGCATCAAAGAAATCTCGATTCCGTTTATTGAAAAAAAACGCAACACCCGCATTATGGCTATCGCTCACTAGAGTAGCATTTCCTGTGATATTGAAATCATTTGATTTGCCATCAATACTTTGTAAAAATGAACCAACCTCATAACCGCTCTTTTTAGGCAATTTTGTAATGACATTGACCGTACCGCCTATAGCACTAGAACCGTAGAGCGAAGAACCACCTCCACGGATGATCTCTATTTTCTCTATCATATTGACAGGCAACTGCTCCATACCATAAAGACCCATCAGCGGACTTAAAATAGGTCTACCATTTATTAAGATTTGTGAATAGCCACCTTGCAGTCCATTCATTCTAAGCTGAGTATAATTGCAGGTCTGGCAGTTAGTTTCTACCCTAAGACCTGGCTGAAATTTCAAGCCTTCAGACAAATTGCAAACTTGAAGATTGTTGAGTGTTTTGCTATCCAGAATATTGACTATGACGGCACTTTCTGTCTTACGCTTAAACGTTTTAGTCCCCGTAATGACCACTTCGGAAATAAACTTATTCTTAGTGCTTTTAGTAGAATCAGATTGTGCGAACAAAAAATTTGACACAATAATAAATAATAACAAACTCCACCTTAATTCACAATACATTATTATTGTTTGTTGATTGCAGAAGTAAAACTAAAAATAATTCTAGTTCGTTTTAAACTAGAAGAGAAATAGTTATTCGATCCTATCACATTAAAGTGCAGACCTCACCGCTGCTATCACCTTAGCAGGATTAGGAAGATAAGCTTCTACTAAATTAGGAGCGTAGTGCATAGAACTATCTGCTCCTGTCACACGCTTAATAGGAGCATCTAAGTAATCAAAGGCATGACGCTGAACTTGGAATGTGATTTCAGAAGCTATACTTCCAAAAGGCCAGCTTTCCTCAACTATTACCAGGCGGTTGGTCTTTTTTACAGAACTTACTATAGTATCTATGTCCAAGGGTCTAATTGTTCTCAAATCAATAACCTCACATTGCACTCCATCTTTAGCTAGCTCATCAGCTGCAGACAGCGCTACTTTCATCATTTTGCTAAATGAGACAATAGTACAATCTGCTCCTTCTCTTTTCACTTCTGCTTTGCCTAAAGGGATATAATACTCTTCATCTGGAATTTCACAGTTATCGCTATACATCATCTCACTCTCCATAAATACTATCGGATCTGGATCTTGAATAGCAGATTTCAATAAACCTTTGGCATCATATCCGTTGGAAGGAGAAATGACTTTCAGTCCCGGTATACTAGCATACATGCTCTCAAATGCCATACTATGCTGCGCTCCCAGCTGACCTGCACTACCATTCGGCCCTCTAAATACAATAGGATTAGAAAATTCTCCTGCACTCATAGATAAAGTCTTAGACGAATGATTGATAATCTGATCGATAGCGAGTAATGCAAAATTCCAAGTCATAAACTCCACAATAGGCTTAAGTCCATTCATTGCCGCACCTACGCCAATGGCCGTAAAACCAAGCTCTGCAATCGGTGTGTCAATGATTCTTCTTGGACCAAATTCATCGAGCATACCTTGGCTCACTTTATAGGCGCCATTATACTCTGCAACTTCTTCTCCCATGAGAAATACAGTTGAGTCTTTTCTCATTTCTTCACTCATGGCCTCTCTTAAGGCATCTCTAAACTTTATTTGTCGCATAAATTATTAGTTTGTATGGTATTTAATGGTCTATTTTTTACAGTACTAAAGCGTCTTCTAACTTTTTATTTTTCAAAATTATAAATTTAAAATTATTCTATTGGCAATTTCTGATAATTCAGCTGGACTCAATTTCAATCTAGGATAATCAAAAATGAAATCGCGACCATTCTCGATAGGCATCAAATGAATGTGAGCATGCGGCACTTCGAGTCCTTCAATCCACATTCCTATTCTAGTATTAAATGTCTTTTTCATAGCTAAGCTTAATTTCTTTGAGAATAAAATTAAATCTGTCAAATCTATGTCCTCCAATTCATAAAACTCATCAATCTCTACCTTAGGGACTATTAATAAATGTCCTTCTTTTAATGGATTGACATCCATAAAGGCAATACAGGTTTCATTTTCTGCAACCTTTACGCTTGGGATTTCCCCTCGAATTATCTTAGTAAATACTGTCATAGAATAATCCTAAGATGAATTAGTTATTTTGTAATTTCCAGAATCTGGTACTCCATAATCCCAGCTGGGGTTTGAATAGCCACTTTCTCACCCTTTTTATGACCTAGTAAGCCTTTTCCAATAGGAGATATCACAGATAATTTACCTGTCTTAAAATCTGCCTCAATTTCAGAAACCATTTTATAAGTAAATTCCTTATTTGCTTTTATGTTTTTTACTTTTATGGTAGTCAAAATACTGACCTTGGAGTCGTCTATTTCTTTTTCGTCTAAAATTCTCACATTGGTCATCGCCATTTCTAACTGAGCTATTCTCTTCTCCAATTTAGCTTGCTCCTCTTTAGCTGCATCGTACTCTGCATTTTCGCTAAGGTCCCCTTTCTCTCTTGCCTCTGCTAATGCCGCACCTGCCTCTGCTCTACCAGCAGTTTTCAATTGTTGCAGATCTGCTTTTAATTTATCGTAACTCTCCTTGGTCAAAAATACACTAGCCATGTTTTAGTTTTATCTATAATTTATAATTAAAAAGAGGTATCCACCAATGGTGAACACCTCTCTATTGTCAGAATGCAAATATACTATTATTTTACAACTTTCAGTTCTATTCTTCGATTGTTTTTACGACCTATGTCGGAATCATTTGTATCTTTAGGTTTAGTATCTCCAAATGCTTCTGAACTAATGCGGGAAGCATCTATTCCCTGCTGTACCATAAGGTCTTTGATCGTCTTAATCATTTTTTCGGTCAACTCCATGCTACTTAGCGCATATTTTCCATTATCAGTATGAGCATCTATCTTGATCTTCATACTTGGATTATCCTTCAATACATTAACTACAGTGCTTATTGCTCTTTTACTCATTCTACTTAAAGAATCAGTTCCTGCCTTGAATGAAATAGTATTGGCGTATTCATTTAACTCTTCCTGAGGAGTCTTCTTCGGCACATCAGCACCTGTCTCGGTAGACTCTGAAGGTATTTTTATTTCTTCTTTTTTAGGAGCAAGTGTTTCTACTTTAGGTGCAGTAGGCGCTACAACTGGCTTCTTAGTTTCTACCTCCTTAGGCGCTTCAGCCTTTCTTGGAGCTGGACTTGGTTTAGACATATTTTCTAATTTAGCATCCAAAACTTTTACCTCTACTCGTCTATTTCGCTGTTTACCCTCTTCAGAACTATTGTCACCGACTGGCTTAGTTTCACCATACCATTCAACCTTCATGCTGACGTCTGGAATAGATTTAAACTCATTCAAATATCGAGCGACCGTTTTAGCTCGAAGCATAGAAAGTCGCATATTATTTTCAGGAGTACCATCATCGTCGGTATGACCTTCTATAAGGAAACGGGTATCAGGATAATTTTTTAGCATTTCGCCTACTACCATGAGTGCACCTTCTCCTCTATCCGTCAGAATAGCAGTACCTGTATTAAACTCAATATTGCTGGCAAAATTTTTCAGCATATCGTTCACCTTTTTATATTCGATAACCGTCTCTATCTTAGCTGGAGCTTCACGGAATATTGTATCATATTTTGTGATATACTTTATTTCAGGTTCCGGCTTCTTCTCAGGAACTACAGTCTTCACTACCTCTGCTGCTTTTGCTATCACATATTCATCACAGTAGCTATATTTATTTGTGAAATAAACAAACCCAAAATTATGCGTCCCACCGAAAACCCATGAAGGACGATAGTTATAGCTTATTTCAAGCACAGCAGGATTCTTAGATTTTTTCTTATCCTTCAATTTTAAATCATACGATATACCCGCTGAAGCGCCCATATGTGCCCTAGTAGTGGTCTCTTTATTTAGTGCGTTATCTTCATATAAGAAACCTGCTCTAAGCGAAACCTCTTCTCTGAATGAATACTCCAGCCCAAGTCCATAATTATTCGGGGTAAAAGAATTATAAACAAAATTAGTAGAAATAGATAATCGGTGAATAGGTTTACAAAAGATATCTGAAGCAGCTGGCTTATTACCGAAGTATAAATCTTTGCTAATAGCCATAGAAAATTGAGTAGGCAATTCAAATTTAGCCGCTCTATTAAAGAATGGTAAATCATATTGAGAACTACCTAAAGGTACGGGTCTATTTAAAATCAAACCATCTCCTGCATATTTCATCGGAAATCCGAGATTTCTAACAAAGACACCAAAGTGAAAATCCTCTTTCTCTCCTGTAGTATACTGCATACCCGCATCAATAGCAAAGCCAGTTGCAGATAAGTTATTGATAGATTCGTTTATTAATCTTCCAGTAACACCTGCTCGAACACCTCGTCCAAAAACTCTGGCATAAGACAACCCAATATTCAGATAAAATGGGGAGAAAGTACTTAACGGTTCTGGGCTTATAGAGGTCGTCCGATCCATATCTCCATAAGTCATATATCCTATAGAGAAGCCAATATTATTTCCATTTGAAATTTCGCCTCCTACTCCCACATTAAACAAGGATGTGCCTGTAGCAGATAGCCAACTCGTATAATTGCTAAATACCGACATTCCTTTGTTATGGGCCAGACCAGCTATATTGGTTCCTAAGGCATCAATCCCGCGCACATTGGCCGAATTTATTCCTAGCAAGCCCATGGTTCTAGCTTGTGTATTGATCAATAACTCATAGGCGCCAGCCTCTCCTACTCTATCGGAATTTCCAGCCTTACCAGATACTCCGATTATAAGTAAACCAACACACCACGACCATTTATAAAATTTCATCATAACTATCTTCTTCTAACTTGTGATATTAAAAATTACTGACGTCTGCTGCTCTCATAATGGCGAATAATTTTAAAACTTTCGTGCCAACATTTGGAGCCTCTACATTAATATAATATACTCCACTCGCTACCATTACACCCGTACTTGTCCTGAGATCCCAATCAATAGTATTATCGTAATTTATATTGCCTGAATTGTCACCGTATTGTCCATCGACTATTCCCTTTGAGTCTAATTTTAGTCTTCTTACAAGAATACCGTCTGTAGTAAAAATGCTAACAACACTGTTTTTTGGAACATTGACTATTTTGACTACATTCTGAGTAGCGTTTAACTCGTATGAAGAGAATGCGTAATATGGATTCGGGACCGCCGTCATTTTATCAAATGCTGAAGTGGCCAAGCTATCACTTTTTACTGGCTCCAAACCTTCTGTAGAAAATTCATAGACAGATGCGTCTCCTTCGTACTTTGCATATGGCTTCTCGACACGGACTTTAATTCTCACCTCGGTAGGTATTTCATAAACCCCAGCGGCATTATACATACTAAAGTTTTTAGCAGTCAAGGGAAAACAAGTCCACGCTATCTGACGATAGAAATTTGCCACACTAGCATTCAATGTTGCGTTAGCTCCTACTCCATTAGTCAAGTTGAAATTATCGTTTAATAATTTTCTATCAAGAGCCGCTCTGTCGCCATTATCATAGGCAGTATTCATCACATAGACAAATTGACTACCTCCAAAGAGTGGATTCCCAAGAACCGTTTCTGCAGTGCTATCTGGATCCCAGACCATATTCGCGGCATTCTTACCTCTAAATCTAGAGTTCTCTCCAAAATAGACATTCATTCGTACACCTGTTTCTAAATTGATAGCATATCCTGGGAACCAGCCTAGTCCCTTATCGCTTCCGTCAGGCTGACCATCTTGACCTACGCCTGGTGACTGACGCAGCTGTCCTTTTAAGGCATTCCCCTCGGTAAATAACTCCGACTCACCTGTCTCAAAAACTACAGCTCTGGACCACTTGGTTTTTTCATTGGTGATGACTAAATCTAAACTATAGATAGAATCAAGAGTATTTTCAGGACCTTCACCCCAAGTAACCATAGTCAAAGAATCCTTGGCTACTCTGCGCCACTTGAAACCTGGACTAAAGCTTTGATAATTATTTTCTGCAGCTACAGCTGTTACATTAGCATTGGCTGCAAGACAATATGGAGCGAATTTACCCCCTAAAACCTTAGCAAAATTCCCTACTGAATCAGTCCAAACCCTGCGACCATTAATTACATTATAGGCAGATGCATTCTTGGCTCTTACATCATTGACAGCGCCAGATCGAATCCAGTCCTTATAATCTACTCCGTCTACATCTGCTAATAAACTCAGCCATTTCTTAGAACTATCTTTAAAGGCAATGCTTCCATCTATATAGCTATAAAACTTATTGCTATTTCTAGCTATAGATCCTATAGTGTCTGGAAATGTAGTAGCCACTGCTATACCATAGCTCTCCAGCTGACCATTTATCCTGGCATAGATGGATTGACTATAATCTCTATCTAATTTTCCCTCAGAAACAATCGCTCTGTTCGAGGGGTCAGTTATGTCCATAGTCCAGCTAGTCTGCGCCAAATCATATTTATTAGGATCTTGAACAGCGACAACTTCGGAGAATGAAAGGTTAAATTTAGCATTCTTCAATTTGAATGGATCGATAACTTTTACTAAAATAGGTGATTTACCTCCAGCATATTTTAAATCCAACTGACTGCCATTCGTTAGAATTTTTTCCTCTTCACCTTTTTCCAAATCCAGAAAATATTTCCCATGACCTTGGCCAGATTTTCTAGTCACTGGTATGCCTTGGTAATAGTCTGCTTTGGTTTTCACTCCCCAGAAATCATTATTGTGCGGAGTTCCTTTAAAGATTTTTATGGCGTTACTGAATATCAACTGATTTTGCTGAACCTCGCTAGGAATAGTTGGATTCCTATAATTATTATAGGCGAAAGCCACTGTCGCGTAGTAATAGGTCTTGTTATTAGCCAAAAACGTCTGTCCTTCGAACTGAAAAAGATCACGATCTACGACGATTTCTCGTTCAATACCCTTATTAGGCAATGCTAAATCCTGGGTAATTACCGTAACCGATTGTCCATTAACTACCTCCTTTCTATAATTTACTGCTCTATTTATTGAGTTCTTTTTATCCATAATAGTCAGAAGTTTCGCTTTACTATTATCTTTGAGGTCTTCTAAATTACTTACGGCATTTTCACTAACTATTTGATAAATAGCATATCCCTCGAATTTATACGTAGAATCATTATTCCATGTTCCTAATGGAACATCAATATTTTTTAAATTGTAATTTTCTCCGAAGTTGTTAGATCCCACGGGATTCTCAAGAGTAAAGAATAACTTTTTAGGGGTCTCTATGATTTTGAGATTAGGAGCATCGGGTCCTGGAGACTTTTCAAAACAAAAATCAAATAAGCGCTGCGCCTTATCATCTGCTTCTTGGAGATAACTCATAACTGGTCTGCACCCTGTTTGCGATCCTTTAGGTGGTCTAACGTATACACAACCTATAGTTATTGTTTCTTTAGTACCGCTATTCATATCAAAAGGTCCAGAATTTTGGAGCCATCTCAAATCTCTAGGTGTAAAATTTCGGTCGCACATAGACCACTCTCCCGGCTTGGCTGGATCTCCACTGAAACAAAATTTGGTCGCTGCAAATCCAGGTGTAATACAATCACTACTCACCGTTAAAGAAGAGCCATTGCTGGCGAAGCCCATTTGGAAATTTCTAGTTTGAGGTTCATTAATTGGATCATTGACTAAGCCACCTTGCCCGTTTATAAAATAATTAAATGAAGAAAGACCAATCGGCAATCCATTTGCTTTTTTAGGACCTTCGAAGAAATCTACTCCAAAAATTGGTGGCTGATCTAGATAGCCTAGAGTTGTAGCATTCTCATCGTAATCATCTGAATTATAGACAAATCCCATAGATCGAGTCACATCACACCCTACATAGTCATCATTATAATTACCTAAATCCGCATCCATAAACTGTGACATATAGGTCTGCTCTAAGGTTACATTTGATTTATTATGTACATCATAGGTATAAAACGTCATATCATTCAGTTGGTCTGAGGACTTAAAAGCAAATGCCAAACAATTCATCTGCGCACCGATAGGTGTTGAAGCTGGATTGACATGATCATTTCCGACATCATTGATCACCCAAAAAATCATCTGATCAGCAAACGTAAACTTATTACAAGGACTAGTGCATAATGGATTATTGCTCACTGGCTTAATTGATGGGAGATCTCCTAACTCAGGGTCATAAATACAGTTTCCATTTCTATCAAAGAATGGTGCTAAGTCATCGGAAAGTTCCTCCGCTGTAAACGTCTTTTTTACATTAATAAGATATCTATTGCCTCTTCCAGGCCATTCTAATATAGATTGGCTAATCTTAATACCTGCTATAGCGTCATTTATTTCTTCACTTGTTACAGACCAGTATTGATCAAATTTCTCACACTTGGCTTTATTTATAGTGGCTTCTCCCTGCTTTATTGGGCCAGGCCACCATGCGCTTTTATTCGCACTATAGGTTATAGCGGCCATTCTTAAGTTGCCGCCTACAAGACCTGATACCCATACCGAACCAGCGAATAAAGGATTTATAGCTCTCACTTTATTTTTCACTTGCTCCTCTGTTCGCTTAGGGGCTTCATACTGCGCTGTGTTTCTATCCCACCAGAGGTCACCGCTATTGAGAAGCATAGCTCTAATATTGTTGACTTCTAGGAAAATAGTAGATTTTCCTCGAACACAATCCCCCGCTCTCGAGGTTAGCGGTTTTTTATGTGGGGCTGTATTTACATCTACAGCTGTATTCAACGCGGCATACATGTCTCCTAGCATGACACATAGCACAAACATTAATATTTTTTTCATAACTAATTATTTTATTGTTTTGTTTTAAAACGAAAGTACGGCTCCCAACTGAATAATTCTAGGACGAATAAACATAGAATTTCTTCCATCCGGTATCTCTAAAGCTACATTATATAGATCTCTAAATGCTTGGCCATATCCCACGGCTACAGCTTCTTTTGAAGTATAATCTAGCTGGCCATCCGGACTAGCGAGATAGCCATCTGTAGTCGGACTACCTGTAAATCTGTATACATCTAGCACATTCATAGCATTTAAGAGATTGGTGATTTGCAGATAAATATTCAAACCATACTCTCTTCTTGTATCCAGTCCTTTGGTTTTGGTAGAATCAAATTTTCCAAACTTAAAGGTCAAATCCTTATCTACTTTGAAGTTAGCCATGAATCTCCAAGGTAAAGTCCCCGAATTAATATCCCCCAAATTAACCGCCCTGGCAGTAGTATTCATAAAGGATTCTGGCGTAGCAGCTGTCTGCGCTGTAAACGGGGTTCCAGATCGAAGATTCAAATCTAAATTAAAGGTAAAATCTCTTAAGAACTTAGGAATACCCTTGTTATAAGGGTCTCTACTATCAAATTTATAGTTGGCTATGAAATTCAAATTATGCCTTGTATCCCAGCCTAAGGGGTAAATTGTTCTTAAATTTCCTAAGCCTGCATTGATGAGATTTAACTGAGCCGTGCGCGAGGAAGAGGTACCCTCAGCAAATGACATAGTATAATTTGCTTTGATCTTTAGATTCTTCATTCTGCGCTGTTCAAAGGCCAATCCAATAGACTTTACAGTAGAAAAATCTGAGTTATTGAACGTATTATAGGCCGCAGGATAAGCTCCCTGTAGACGAGTAACCGAAATTTGATTCGAATATTCTCTGTAATTAAAATTAACTGTTAGCGTTGACCTAGCATTCAACCGCTGTTTAAACCCAACCTCTAAATCTGTAGTAGATGAAAAGTCCAAATCAGGATTATTAATGAAAGATGTATTTCTCCTCTGAAGTAGGTTATAGTAATTTAAAGCGGTAGGGGCCCCTACTTCTGGTCTTTGGGTCAAGATATCATAGTGAGCAAACAATAGCGCAAAGGTGTCAATATTGAATGAAAGATTGATCCTAGGGGAAAAAGCAAATCGCGGATTTACTTTTCTAAACATTAAACTTGGATCAAATGTAGTAGATCCCATATCTCTTTTCGCTCTCTCTTCTGAGGTATTTCCTATCAAATAAGGTGTAATATTTCCCCCTGATTCTATTTCTATAGGATTAGCTCCAGCCAACTCTGTCCCATCTTTAGAATACCATTGATCTCCTACTCTATATCCAGTGATACGACTAGGTCCAGTCGCTCTATCAACATAGACTACAGCGTCCTTAGACAAATTTTTAGGATGATTCGCCGCGACTCCATTAACAGAGTCTACCATGCTTATCGTTCTACCTCCTTGGGGCACATAAGGGTCTATAAGCGTATTCGTATTTGGATCAAAATAATCTACACGCAGACCTACATTTAAAGCAAGCGACTTTAATTGAAACCTATCTTGAATATAGGCTGCCCCATATCTAGGCATAAGTGCCGCTACGTGGCGTAAGAAATTTCCTTTCTTATCCTTAGCCGTAAAAAACTCATTAAACGTGGTAGACATTCCCAACTGATTGCCATATACATCATATCCTGTTCCTGAAGCCAGACCATTATTGAGCAAATCATCCGCAGAGAACCACTCCAATTTCATTTTATTAGGATCTAGCTCATGAATATTAATTCTCACTGTAGAATCTCCTCCAAACAAATCATTTCTCAAATTTCTCGAAAAATTTGTTTGAGTACCATTAGAAACTTCCTTATCGTAGAGAAGAGTATCGAATGCTGCAAAGGTGATGGTATCCTGTTTGATATAATCTTGCAGTCTCATTTTCACTGTACCGTTTCGCATAACCATCAATGGATTGAAATTTCTTTCATTATCCGGAGCTAGATGATTATTCAAAAACCCTGACTGCGCTGTAGTCCATAAGGTAAGAGGATTAATATTATATGAAGAATTGACCCTCTGCTCTAACTCATAACCGATCTCTATCGTATGCTTATTTATAAATGCACTTTTATTCTTCACTGGCTCTATATCAAAGTTGAAAGCTCCTGTAGCTCTGAACTGCATGTTTTCTTGCTTTTGAATGCCATTGAAAACCCGTGTAGCAGGGAAAAACAAATCATGCACAGTAATGTTCGCTCTTAGTCCATTAATTACACCTCCTGCATTTTCTATTGCTGTGATAGAATTTAAAGGCCCAGCATCCGTTTTACCTATTGTATTATTATACATATTAATAAAATACTCCGTTTGCGCTGCTGCTGGAGCATTGATGGTGCCTGGTGTAAATTTTACCCCCCTGGAATTTGAGGTGTTCGCAGATACGAAGTCTGTAAAAGTTAAGAACTGATTCGGTGCATAATAAACTTTTTCTCCATCGCTTCCGGTCTTTCTCTCCCAGGTCCAATCTCTATTTTCTTCAAATTTGCCGATATAGCCATAGTGCCATGGATTGTCTCCCCCGACAGGTGATTTAAAATCTTGACCTGATAGTGTAGCATCAAACTGAAGAATCATGGTGGTATTTCGGATAGACTTCTTCACTTGCTTATCTGCATTAAAAAGCGGCTGATATAACCTTAGGTAGGCATTATAACTCTTATTTTTATAAATAGGGTTATTTTGATAGTTTAATAGAGAGTAACGTTGGACATAGTTATTAAATTGATTATCCTCTCCTCTAAATCCTAAAGTTAAGTTTGTACTATTCTTCACTACTTTCCAATCTAGTTTTCCATTAACTCTTAGTGTACTAGCAGATGTATTTTGATGGGAATTAATTCTTTCTAAATCATTAAGACCTAAAAAGCTTTGCGATAAAAGCAACTGACTTCCGTCGGCAGATAACCGGTAAGGATTCTTTTGAATTTCACTCATCACATTATCTTTCACCTTCCAGTTTCCGTTGATAGTAGGATTATTATCACCTTTATACTCATATTCCGCATTGATAGAAAAGCCTAGAATTGTCTCTCCTTTTCTTTTTTCATATACACCTGGGGCCATTGTATCTATAATCGATTTTCTTCTAACCAGTGGGCCTCTCAAACTAAAGCCTCCAAGATTGTATCCGAAAGGATCTAAAAACTGGGATGTCAATCCCTCAATTTTGCCCATGAGCTTATCTGATGGTCCTTTGGTAATAATCGTTATGACGGCCGCATCTGCATCGCCATACTTAGCTGGGATACCACTGGTAAATACTTCCATTTGAGCAATATCGGTAGCAGGTACATTGGGAGATCCTGTCATTTTTACTCCATCTACGAAGTAAACCAAGCCTCCTTCTCGACCACCTCCTGCATTCAAACCACCTCCTACATCAGACTGCACTATACCGCCAGTACTAGCAGCTATTGAGCCTACGTCTCGCATAGAGGCTTCTTTGACCTCAGCCTCACCTATGACGTTTTCTTTTGGCTTATAAACATCAATCAGTTTAGGTTGCTTTACGGGTGCTTTTGCAATAATATCAATTTGCTTTTTAGTATTACTCTTTTGCTCCATAGAGAAATTTTGCTCTGTAGGTCTTCCTGCTGATACTTGGACACCCAGCTCTATGGCTGACGGTTTACCTACTGAAGTGGCCATTAAGTTATAGGTGCCAGGGTTCAAACCTTTTAAGGTATATCTTCCATTGGCATCTGCTTTAGTGCCTTTAGAAGTTTTATCCTTTCCTGCCTGGTCTCGAATGACTATAACCAGAGCAAATGGCACAGGTTCTCCCTTATCATCCAATACTCTCCCCTGTATCTCTCCTGTCTGGGCAGCAGCAGTAAATGAAGTTAACAACAAGACACTTAATACTTGTAAAAATTTATTCATATCTTCTCAGAGTTCTAAATTACTAATTATTTTCTTAGTGCAAAGGTGCACAAATAAAACGAGCAAATTTAGCAGTTTTGTTTAATTATTATAAAAAAAATTGACAGTTTAACAAAAATCGAGCTGATTTAACTTGATTATAGCTTGTTCGGCCATCTTCTTTTTGCTTTCATATGTCCAGCCAGCTATATGTGGAGTAACGAATAGTTTGTTTGTCTTCAAAAGAGATTTAATTCTTTCATCCATTTTAAAAGGTTCATTGTCATAGACATCAAGCATAGCTCTTTTGATTGTCCCTTGTTCTAATCCGGTCCATAGATCTTCTAAAACACATATTCCTCCGCGGGAGGTATTGACCAAATCTATGGATTTGTTAAAATTCTTGAGAAAAGAATTATTTATAAAATGATCGGTATCACTATTCAAGGGTAGATGAAATGAAACTATATCTGCTTTAAGAAAAATTTCTTCCATACCCACTTGTTTAGCACTAGTCTCTGCTATACTGTTGCCCACATCGATACGATCATAGACGAGCACTTCCGTTTCAAAACCACTCATGAGCTTTGCTAGTCTGCTTCCGTTATTTCCGCAGCCTATGATGGCTATGGTCTTCCCGCAGAGTTCTTGCCCTCTGTTGGACTCTCTACTCCAAATCCCCTCTAGCATCTCTGTCTGGGCCTTGTTTAAATTATTGTAAGCAGATAGAATAAAGCCTAAGACATGCTCAGCCACCGCATTTGCATTTCCCTCGGGAGTAGATATAAGTTGAATCCCTTTTTCAGAGCAGTAGGACTGATCTATTATTTCCAATCCTGATCCTATGCGAATAATACATTTTAAGCACTTAGCATGGTCTATCAATTGCTTGTTTATATTGATTTTACTATTGACTACGAGGATTTCATAATCGGCTATATGTTCTTGAATAGAATCGGAGGTGACCTCCCATAATTGATCACAACTATAGCCTAGATTTTCTAACCCAGCAGTAAGACTCTGGTGAAATTCCTCAGTAATTAGTGCTTTTTTTAGCATATTTTAGTGTGCATTCTGCTTAGTTTTAAGTAATTGAGTTAAGCGCTATCATTCATTCACATTCATTATCCTTTGTCTTCAACACTCTATACACAATACTATGACAAATCCTCCGACAAAGCACAAAACTGTTCAACACTAAGTTGCTCTGGTCTTAGGTTTTTAAAAAGCTCGTAGCGGATAGTATCCTTAAACCGTAACCCTTTAAGAGAATTGCTAAGCATTTTCCTACGCTGATTAAAAGCAGCTTTTACTAGTTTTTTCAATGGAGTGTATTCAGCCAAAGGCACTGGTCGTCGCTGCATAGATATCACGCCTGAAATCACTTTAGGGGGTGGATCAAATGCCTCCGCAGGGATGTCGAATAAGTAATTTACTTCATAAAGCGCTTGAGTTAAGACACTCAATATTCCATATTCTTTGGTACCATGCTTTGATGCAATGCGCTTAGCCACTTCTTTTTGAAACATTCCTACACTATTTACCACGTACTCCGAGTTTTCTATAATCCAAAACATAATGAGATTGGAGATATTATATGGGAAATTACCCACTATACTGACTTCCTTACCTATACTAGTCTTAAAATCAAAGGTTAGTACATCTTGGTGGTAAATCTTATCCGATAGTTTAGGAAATTTTTTTGGTAATTCTATAACAAATCTGTCGTCTTTTTCTATCAATCGATAATCCATGATATCCAAGGCCAATAGACGCTGAGTAAGAGCGCCCATGCCCGGGCCTACCTCTATAACAGTTTCTAATGGAGTCAATGCTTGAACAGCCGCTACTATGGTCGTCAAAATAGTCTGATCTACTAGAAAATGCTGTCCGAGTGCCTTTTTTAACTCCAATTTATTCCGTATTCAAGGATATTAAGAACTTTATTCTTCTATATTTTATTAACTTTGCAAATTTATACCTAATTTCTAAACCTTATCCATATTAAATATAAATTATGTTAGATTCAAAACCAATCCATATTGGCGCAGGAAAAATAGCTGCGGCTAAAGAAAAGGTCTACATTCTAGAAAAAAAGAGTGCCAATGCTAAAATGGGATTTACTCCATGGGAATTAGATGAATTAAAAAAATATTCTGAAAATGGCGGAGTAGCTATACTTCGTTCAGAAAAGGAAACCAAAATCGTGGTACAGATAGACAAAGTAGCTAAGGATAGTATGGCTAAATCAAAAGAAGAATGCAGACGTAAAGGCGCAACACTCTTCAAAGAGACAAAAAAGTTTCAGATAGAAAATCTATGTATCACTTCTTATTTATCAGAACCCAGCCTTAGTTTATGTCTCGCTGAAGGCATTATCCTATCCAACTATCAGTTTCTGACCTATAAATCAGTTAAAACAAAAAGCTATCTCAAAAAATTGACAATAGATGATGCAAGGATTAAAGCTGCTGAATTCACTGAGCTAAATGAGGTTCTTACTGGTGTATATTTTGCTAGAACTCTAGTGAATGAGCCTGTCATAACTTTGACTGCTGAGCGTCTTAGTCAAGAAATTAAAAAACTAGGCAAAGCGGCTAACTTCTCTGTCAAGGTTTTAGATAAAAAAGAAATAATGAAAGAAAAAATGGGTGGTTTATTGGCCGTCAATTCTGGATCTCAGTTGCCCCCTACGTTTACCATCTTAGAGCACAAACCTAAAAATGCCAAGAATAAAAAGCCTTATGTCCTAGTAGGAAAAGGTGTTGTATATGATACTGGTGGACTATCCCTCAAGCCTACTGCCGGCAGTATGGATTCTATGAAGTCTGACATGGCAGGTGCTGCTGCTGTAGTGGGGGCTATTTATGCGATAGCTAAAAATAATCTACCTATACATGTAATCGGTTTAATCCCTGCTACAGATAATAGACCTGGGGAAATGGCTTATACGCCTGGCGATGTCATCACTTTGAGAGGTGGTATCACGGTAGAAGTTCTCAATACCGATGCAGAAGGAAGATTAATACTAGGGGATGCGCTAGACTATGCTAAAAAATATAACCCAGAATTAGTCCTAGACTTGGCTACACTCACTGGTGCACAAGTCATGGCTATAGGTCAATACGGTGCAGCAATTATGGGTTCTGCTCCGCAAGATGTCAAAAACCAATTGACGACAGTAGGCTATGATACGCATGAGCGAGTTGCAGAAATGCCATTCTGGGACGAATATGACGATCTTATAAAATCCGACATAGCTGACATCAAAAATGTGGGTGGTAGAGAAGGTGGGTGCATCACAGCTGGAAAATTCTTAGCTCGCTTTACAGATTATCCATGGATACACCTAGATATTGCTGGCCCTTCGTTCCTCACATCTCCTGAGCACTATAAGCCTAAAGGTGGCACAGGTTATGGTGTCCGATTATTATATCAGTTTTTAAAATCTAAAATTTAAATGTCTTCAGAGGAGAAAAAGAGACCGGTAATAGGTATAACGATGGGCGATGTCAATGGCATCGGGCCGCAGGTCATCCTCAAAGCCTTGGAAGATGAAAGAATCTTTAAACATTGTCAGATAGTTGTTTTTGGCTCAGAAAGTGTAGTACAGTTTTATAAAAAGACACTTCCGAATATCAAAACAAATTTTCATGTTTTACAGAAGCAAAGTGAGTTCAAACTGCACTCTAAGTTACCCACACTTATAGAGTGTGCTGACAAACCGGTAGAAGTAAATATGGGTGTTTCTAATGAATTTTCAGGTTCTTTGAGTTTGCGATTTATCAATGATGCAATTTTTTTCTTGCAGCAGAATAAAATTGATATCCTAGTGACGGGGCCAGTTAATAAAGCCTTTATTACCACCAATCCACCATTTTCAGGTCACACCGAGTATTTGGCTCAGAAAGCGAATACAAAAGATACACTGATGGTTATGAACGCCGATGCACTGCGAGTTGCTATGGTTACTCAGCATATACCGTTAGAGGATGTATCAAAAACGCTGACAACACAGTTAATATATGAAAAAATAAAATTATTCAATCAATCACTTACCATGGACTTTGGTTGTCAAAGACCTAAAATAGCGATACTCGCCCTCAATCCACATGGAGGGGAAAATGGAAAGATAGGTAAAGATGAAATAGAAAAAATCAGTCCTGCTATAAAGAAGGCTGAAGATGAAAAAATTATTGTACAAGGTCCTTTTTCAGCAGACAGTTTTTTTGGTAGTGCCAAATTTCCAAACTTCGATGGTATTCTTGCAATGTATCATGACCAAGCATTGATCCCCTTTAAATACATCTCAGGTTGGGATGGCGTTAACTTTACAGCTAATCTTCCCTATATAAGAACCTCTCCAGACCACGGCGTGGCCTTAGACATAGTAGGTACTGACGCTGTAGACTCTAACTCAATGTATAATGCCATTACAAATGCCCTAGACATATACCATATGAGAGCTAGACAAAAATCTATGCGAGAAAATCCTTTGCCAAAAATTAATTTAAAGAACCTTGAACGAAATTAATTGAATTAAAATAGTGTTGTAATAAGAAAATAAAATGCAATGAGCAAACCTTTAGAAATCTATTTTGAACAAACGCCTAACCCTGATAGTCTAAAATTAGTCACGAGCAAACTATTACTCCCTAACATTATCATAGACCGAAGATTAGGAGAAGACACCTCTGACTGCCCATTGGCTACAAGTCTTTTTGAAAAATTTGATTGGATTTCGGGAGTATTTGTCTCAAACAATTTCATCACTCTAACTAAGAATAGTCCTAATGACTGGTATGAGTTCATGAATGAAGCTAGAGATTATATCAAAATGTATATCGAAAATAATCTAGATCTTGTAACTAAATCATTCCTAGATCGAGAGATATCTGAAAAAATGGAACTACAAGAAGATACGATCGAAGGTAAGATAAAGGATTTATTAGAAAAGTATGTAAAACCTGCCGTAGAGAAAGATGGAGGGTTTATTGCCTTTCACTCATTTGAAAATGGACTAGTCAAGCTAAAAATGCAAGGTTCGTGCAGTGGTTGTCCTTCCTCACAAATAACCTTAAAGTCTGGTATAGAAGGTCTGCTCAAGCGTATGGTACCAGAAGTGATGGAAGTAGAAGCGGAAGCGGGATAGTTTCAAATTGATTGCGAAAACTAAATTATAATCTTATCTCAGTAAAATTCTAATATCTAATTTTTAATTATCTACAATCAAATAATATATGCAAGCACGTCTAGAATCTATTTATGAGAAAATTCAGAAACTTGTTACTCTTATCAAAGAGTTAAAAACAGAGAATGAAAAGTTAAAATCCGATATAGAACTGTCTAGAGATGTGCAGAATAGGCTGAAAAATGACCTAGAAAAGCTACTAGTGGAAAAAGAAAGCAACCTAAATAACCTAAAATTCAATACCTTAGCGGCTGAGAATTTAACAAAAGAACAAATTAAAGCTCAAATAGATCAATATATATCTGAAATAGATAACTGTATAGCGCAGATAGAGAAATTATGAGTCAGCAGGAGAGAGTACATCGAGAGGTGGTCATAGCTAATAGAACGTATCCCCTCAAAATCTTTAAACAAGATGAGGAAAAGATACTCAGCATAGTTAAATCCGTCAATCACAGGATAGAACAGCTAAAGTCTGCCTATGATGCGAAGGACAACCAAGACTATTTAGCTATGTGTATATTGCAATTGTACGCTCAACAAAATAGTCAAAATACAGCTAGTCCTGTCTCTGACATTACCATAGAGCCTGAAATCGAAAAGATTGAAGGTCTGCTACATACTGCACTAGAAAACTAGTCTATTCTTATCAGGTTGTATTGATTTAATTTTTTTAAATTAATATATAAACACAAGATAGAATCATGGAAAATCCCATTTTATTAGCCGCATTAGGTGGAGCCATAGGACTTATAAGCCTTATCTCCGGATTTATTTTCGGCAAAAAAAGCGTGTCTGCCGACGTAACGAAGCTCGAAGAAGACAGTAAAAAAGAAGCCTTACGAATAGTAGAAAATGCTAAAAAAGAAGCTGAAAACATCAAGAAGAATCAGGTAATAGAGGCCAAAGAGGAAAAGTTAAAGTTGAGCGCTGAGTTTGAAAGAAGCACACGTGATAGAGAATCAAAGTTGATTCAAAAAGAAGCAGATTTTAAAAATAGACAATCTCAACTTTCTCAAAAAATAGAACAACAGTCGAGAAAAGAGAAAGAATTAGAAAATGAAAAATCTCAACTAGCCAAATCCCTAGAAACCTTAGAAAAAAAGCAAGGAGAAGTAGATAAGCAATACGAAACCTTTCAACAAGAATTAGAAAAAATATCGGGCATGACTCGAGAGGATGCTAAAAGTCAATTGATAGAAAGCGTGCGAGCCAAGGCAGAAGGGGAAGCCTTAAAGCAAGCTAAAGTAGTCTATGATGAGGCTATGAATAAAGCAAATAAAGATGCTAAAAAAATCGTAATCCAAACCATACAGAGAACAGCCTCTGAGTATGCTATAGAAAATACTGTCTCTGTATTCAATCTAGATAGCGATGACCAGAAAGGTCAGATCATAGGAAGAGAAGGTAGAAATATTCGAGCGATAGAAGCAGCGACAGGATGTGAATTGGTAGTAGATGATACACCAGAAGCAATCATTATTTCTGGCTACGATCCTATCCGCAGAGAGGTCGCTAGATTATCTCTTCAGCGCCTAGTAGCCGACGGCCGCATTCACCCTGCAAGAATCGAAGAAGTCGTATTGAAAACCCAAAAACAATTAGAAGACCATATCATAGAAATAGGAGAACGTACTATTCTGGATTTGAATATTCAAGGTATGCACCCTGAGCTGGTAAGATATATTGGAAGAATGCGATTCCGCTCCAGTTATGGGCAGAATCTATTAATGCACTCTCGTGAAGTAGCTAATCTATGTGCTACCATGGCAGCAGAACTTGGCTTAAATCCAAAGCTAGCAAAACGTGCTGGACTTCTACATGATATAGGAAAAGTTCCAGATGAAGAATCTGAACTATCTCATGCCCTTTTAGGTATGAAGATATGCGAGAAATATGGCGAACATCCTGCTGTATGCAATGCCGTAGGTGCCCACCACGATGAAATAGAAATGAAATTTATGATTTCTCCTATCATACAGGCGTGTGACTCTATATCTGGTGCTAGGCCAGGCGCTAGAAGAGAAGTCATGGAGAGCTATATGAAGCGAATCACAGAACTAGAGCAGATAGCAGGAAGCTACAAAGGTGTAGAGAAGGCTTATGCTATTCAAGCAGGAAGAGAGCTTAGAGTCATAGTAGAGAGCGATAAAATCAATGACAAAGAATCAGAGGATTTATCATTCGAGATAGCACAGAAAATACAAAATGACATGACCTATCCTGGTCAGATAAAAGTGACCGTCATTCGTGAAAAACGAGCTGTCAACGTAGCTAAATAATCTAAAAAGCTGAAATGAATTAGATATCATTTCAGCTTTTTTCTTTTAAAATCTTTTTTTATGATCTCATTAAAACAATGCGCTCTATATAGTCTGGGGCTATGTCTCCTCAGCGCTGCGCCTGCAGGATCAGTCTACAACTCTGGCGGTATAAAGGTGACTGCTGTCAAAGAATCTGATGAACATTCTAAAGCAGAGCTCCCCCAAGCTAGATTCGATAATGTCCAGCCCGATAGCCCTAAACTAGTTTATCAAATCAAAAACTATGTACTCAAAGCTAACTCGAAAAATAATCTCACTGGTATCTGTGCGAACTCCAAGGACGGGCAACACATACATGTCATAGTAGACAATAAGCCCTATGCAGCTATTTATAACCCCACCTATCTAATTAAAGAAGATAGTGGGTCTCATCTAGCTCTCTCCTTTCTATCTAGATCGCATCATCAAAGTATCAAAAACCCAAAAGCGTTTAAACTCCAACAAATAGATCTAGGAAAGCCGACTAAAAAATACAACCTAAAGCGGCCATATCTTTTCTATTCTAGACCCAAGGGAATCTATACAGGCGAGGATGTAAAAAACATTTTATTAGACTTCTACCTAGTCAACACTCGTATTTCCCCTAATGGCAATAAGGTAAGGGTAACGATAGACAATAAACATATTTTTACTGTCGACAAATGGTGTCCATACCTCATAGAAGGCCTAGCCATAGGAGACCATACTTTAAAACTAGAATTGATAGACGTTAAAAATAAACTTATAACTAATCCCCTATTGCCTGTCGAGAGGAAATTCAGTATTCAAGTCAATCCGTAATAATATGTTTTTTTCTGACAAAATGTCTAAATCTAACTATTTGGAAGGCATTTTGATGTATAGTCTGTATAGCAAAAACTTAATCTAATGGAGGATAACGAAAAAACAAACATAGAAGAACAGGAAACTACGCAAGAGGGGCCAGTGGAAATAGAAACTCCACAAGCACCATTAGATAACGATGTAACAGAAAACTCACTTGAAAATCAGCTAACTGAGCAGAAGGACAAATTTCTAAGACTCTTTGCAGAGTTCGATAATTATAAAAAAAGAGTAGCTAAGGAGCAGAGAGAATTCTATGCTATAGCAGGGAAAGATATTATTCTAGAAATGATTTCGGTAAATGATGATTTTGAACGAGCCCTCAAATCATTTGAAGATTCTGAAGATTTGTCAGCAGTGAAAGAAGGCGTGCGCCTTATCTATGACAAATTAAACAAGTCTATAGAAAAGAAAGGCGTGAAGAAAATCGAGGCAAAAGGTTGTGATTTCGATGTAGAAAAACATGAAGCCATCACAGAAATACCTGTCACAGATGATAGCCAAAAAGGCAAGGTGATAGACGAGATAGAAAGTGGCTACATGATGTATGAAAAAGTCATACGATTTGCTAAAGTAGTAGTAGGAAAATAGTAAAAAGTCTAAGGGATAAAGTTCAAAGCACTAAATAATAAATTAGGAGCAAATCAAATGGCAAAAAGAGATTATTACGAAGTATTAGGTTTAAGTAAAGGCGCCACTGAAAAGGAAATAAAAGATGCGTATAGAAAGTTGGCCATTAAATTTCACCCAGATAGAAATCAAGGAGATAAAGCGGCTGAAGAAAAATTTAAGGAGGCGGCTGAAGCATATGATGTGCTAGGCACAGCAGAAAAAAAGCAAAAATACGATCAGTTCGGTCATCAAGCCTTTGATGGAAATGGCGGTTTCGGTGGTGGTGGATTCAATGGAGGCATGAATATGGAAGATATTTTCCGCAATTTTGGCGATGTTTTCGGTGGCAGCGGTGGCGGATTTGAAGGCTTCTTCGGAGGATCAGCACGCGGAGGAACTAGAAGCAATAAAGGCTCAAGCATTCGCATCACCACAAAACTCACACTAGAAGAAATAGCTAAAGGAGTAACAAAAAAAGTCAATATTCCACGCAAGACCAATTGCAAACCATGCGGTGGCTCTGGAGCTGCCAGTGAGGTCAATGCCAAAGAAAACTGCAAACGATGCAATGGCTCTGGAGTCATACGCAAGGTGCAATCTACTTTTCTCGGTCAATTCCAAACAGAAACCGTCTGTCCTACCTGCGAAGGCAAGGGCGACGTCGTACTCAAACCATGCAAGGAATGCAATGGAAAAGGTGTCACCGTAAGTAAAGACGCCTTAGATATCAATATTCCTGCTGGCGTGCAGCAAGGTATGAGCCTAAGTATGCGTGGAGAAGGGAATCAAGGGGAAAACGGTGGTAGTCGAGGAGACCTCATAGTACAAATAGAGGAAATAGAACATGCTACATTTATCCGTGATGATAAAAACATCATCTATAATCTTAATATCAATTTTGCTAACCTAGCACTAGGTGCAGATATAGTAGTGCCAACCATAGATGGTAATGTCAAAATCAATATTAAAGCAGGTACCCACGCTGGAAAAATCTTAAGACTTAGTGGCAAAGGCATTCCTGATGTCAATGGCTACGGAAAAGGCGATCAACTCATAGTGATTAATGCATGGACTCCTCAGCATCTAACGGCAGAAGAAAAAAAGGCTATGGAAAATCTAGTAAATTCTTCCAACTTCAATCCTGATGTCAACGCTAAATCAAAAGACGGATTTTTTAGTAAGATGAAAGACTTTTTTAGCTAATATACCTTCCTCTTTAACACTATAGATATAAACTTTCTTATAATCTATCTTACCCCCGTATCTTTGCCTAGCAAAATTTTTTTATGGAAGATAAATATCTAATAGTAAGAGAATACGAAGAAAGAATCGAAGATTCTAAATCCGCAAAATACCCAGAGTTTATATCATTTAAACATGAAAATGGTTCATTCTATTTTGCATGGATAAAATATGGGAAAGTTTTCTTGAGAAGCGAAGGATACAGCAATGCACCCGCTCGTGACAATAATATGCTATACGTCATAAAAAATGGAAGCGATAAAAATAATTATAGAACTAAATCTGCCAATGGATCTTACTTTCTATATCTGGTATCGGTAAGTAATAAAGAGATAGCGCGCAGTTATCCGATGAGAGAAGAGGTTGAGACTTTTATTGCTCTAAGACTCATAAACGAAGTAGATGCTAATGCATCAAAAACTACCCTTGATGTTAGCGCTGAATTGGAAGATAAAAATACTACGTCATTTGAAACCGCAATAGTCCAGGAAGTAAATGAGTTAGAAGAAGTCAAAACAACAATCCATGAAGAGATGGCTAAAAAAATAATGAGTAGTCCACTCTTAGATTCTTTTCAAAAAGAGATCAATAATACTGAGGCGCCACAGCTGGTTTTGCCAGAAGAAGTATCAAAAACAGAGATAGATGAAGAACTTCCTTTTCCTATATGCAGTGGCGAATCTGAAGTGAACAACTCTGAAAATAATACAGAGAATATAGTCGCAGATACTATTGATACAGATAAGGGAGCAGAACAGGCATTAGACATGAAAGAAGCATCAGATTTCCTATATTCTGATACGGAAAAAACTGAAGAAAAAACTAAACTAGAACCTATCCTAGACAAAGAATACAAAGAGGCTAGTAAAGGAGGCTGGCGTTGGATACTATGGTTAATCCTTATTGGACTTTTAGCGGCTCTGCTATGGTGGTTATTTCACATGAATGAATATAAGTCAATAGAAAGAATCGTGATTAAAACAGAGCAATTTATTCTGCAGCAATTATAAAAAAGCCGTATTCAAGAAGTTGCAAACCTTTGACTTGAATCGGGTTTCGCTTCAAGCTATAGCTCCTTAAGGAAAAGCTCCTGGCGGAATAGTGATTATTCGACAATAAGATGGCTCCGCACTCTATGTGGCCGAGATTGGAATGTAAAAAAACTAATACAATACCTAGAAGCTAAATATGGGACTGGTGAATTGAAGAAAATATGATTCGACATGGATAGAATTCTTTTCAAATCTGGAACAGATGAGTTGAACGAAATCTCTGATGAGCAAATAACCTTGCTAGCTAAAATTCCCAAATCATATACAAATAAAAAAATCAAAATAGGTGGTTATAAAGACAATATAGCCAATCCTATCTGGCTGAGCGCATGGGCATGACTCAGAAAGCCTACTCCAAAATAGAAACAGGTGAAACGAAACTCACTGTGTATCATCTCATTCAGATAGCGGAAATACTAGAAGTGGGGATCAATGAGCTACTAGACGCGGAAATCAATGCAGTCTATCACAGTCACCATACAAATAATGAAAAAGGTATGGCGCCGACAAAAAAACAAATGAAGATTAGATAGACCTATACAAAAAGCAAATAGCCGGTAAAGATAGGGAGATAGATATACTGCATAAATATAAAGCAAGATTGGAGAAGGGGGAGCCTCAGTAGTGGAAGATAGTTTAGTGAATCTGTGCGCTCGTTTTGCCAAATCGGCGTTCTCTTTGTTGAAAGTCTCGCACACACGCCCAGAGATGTTCTCGTTTAAAATCGGGCCAGAAAATAGGCAAAAAGAAGAGTTCAGCATAGGCTAGCTGCCAGGTTAAGAAATTCGAAATGCGCATTTCATTCGAAGTTCGGATCATGATCTCAGGATCAGGAAAGTCTTTTGTATAAAGATGTTTTGCTATGCACTTTTCATCAATTTCATCTGACTTTATAGTGCCGTTCTTTATGGATTCTGCTATAGATTTCATTGCTTGAGCCAGCTCTTTCTTGGATCCATAATTCAAAGCTAAAACTAAAGTCAATGATTGGCAATGGGCTGTATTCTTCTTGGCCTGCACCAGATGGTGGAAAGATGATTCGGGCAGCTCATCAATAGCGCCGATTGTCTCTAATCGAATATCATTTTTAAGCAACTCAGGCGTTTCGCCAGCTATAGCTTCTACGAGTAGATTCATCAAAAAATCAACTTCCTCCTTTGGCCTATTCCAGTTTTCTGTAGAAAATGCGTATAAAGTCAGATACTTCACACCAATTTCCATGCATCCTTTTATAGCTTCACGCACAGATTCTACCCCACTCTTGTGGCCAAACGTTCGGTCCTTTCCCTGACTCTGCGCCCACCGTCCATTTCCATCCATGATGATCGCAATATGCTGAGGAACTTTCGTTTTATCTATTTCACTGGTTATCATTTCTATACTCAAGATAAGGCAAAGTTAAAATATTTGAGATTAAAAAGAATTAATTTAATCAATCATACTGAACATTCTTCTATTTTTGTAGGTATACTTAAAAATGATTGTATTTAAATGAAAAAATTAAAACTAGGACTGGCAGGTATATTCTTGTCTACCGCAGCCTTTTTTGCCACATCTTTTAAAGATGTAGACTATTTTGAGATATCCAAAAACATAGATATCTTCGTGACCCTTTTCAAAGAACTGAATATTCAATACGTAGATAAGGTTGAGCCAAGCCGTGCTATACGAGTGGCGATAGATGCCATGCTCAAAGACCTGGATCCCTATACAGAGTTTTATTCTGAAGCAGAAACTGAAGACTTTAGAATTCAAACAACGGGAAAATATGGAGGCATAGGAAGCTTGATATCTCAACGCGAAGATTATGTCATAATTGATGAACCTTATGAGGGTATGCCTGCCCAATTAGCAGGTCTCATACCTGGCGATAGAATAGTAGAAATCGATGGCAAATCGATGAAGGGCAAGAAAACGGATGATGTTAGCAAACTTCTTAAAGGACAGGCCGGCTCTTCTTTTAAAATGACATACGAAAGACTGCAATCAGATGGTAGTTATAAAAAAATGTTTACTGATATCATGCGAAAGGAAATCAAACTAAAAAATGTACCCTATGCGGGTATGATCTCCACCGATGTAGGATATATTAAACTAGAAAGTTTTATGGAAAACGCTGGGAATGATGTCAGGACTGAATTTCTTAAGCTAAAGGAAGCTAATAAAAATATGAATGGAATCATCCTAGATCTAAGAGGGAATCCGGGAGGATTACTGCATGAAGCGGTTGATCTGACCAATTTATTCATAGATCAAAACAATGAAATAGTAAGTACTAGGGGAAAAATTCAAGAAATGCAATCTACGCACCGAACTAAACGAAGAGCGGATGACATGAATATTCCACTTATAGTGCTCACTAATGGGGGTTCAGCCTCCGCTTCTGAGATAGTGGCAGGAGCAATTCAGGACTATGATAGAGGTGTCATACTGGGAGGTAAAACCTTTGGAAAAGGCCTCGTCCAAAATACAAGACCACTGCCTTATAATACGCAAATGAAAGTGACCACGGCTAAGTACTATATTCCTTCAGGAAGATGTATACAAGCTATAAATTATGCTGAAAAGAACCCAGATGGCTCTGTCAAAAAAGTAGCAGATTCATTGAAAATGCCGTTTAAAACGAAAGCAGGTAGATTAGTTTATGACGGTGGAGGTATAGACCCAGACTTGAAAACAAAAAGTGCTTTTCTAGCCCCCATAGTCTTCTACCTCATGGCAAAAGGAATGGCTGCTGACTTTGCGAATCAATATGTATCTAAACATCCTAAGCCTGCATCGGCTAAATCATTCCGCCTCCCTGATGCTGAATATGAAAAATTTATTCAATACACGAAAGCTAAAAACTTCACCTACGAATCGGAAGTAGATAGTGAATTAAAAAGTCTGAAAGAAAAAGCTGAAAGTGAAAAGCTCATGCCGAGTATCCAAAAAGCTTATGACGAACTAGCGGCTAAATTAAAAGAAGCCAAGGCAAATGAATTTTACATTCATAAAAAAGATATCCATGCATATCTAGAAGGAGAAATCATTCGCCGTTATTTTTATAGAAAAGGAGTGGTAGAGCATGACTTTGAGCACGACGAGGATATTAAAGAATCCCTCAAACTATTTGCCAATAAAGCAGAATACAATAAACTTATAAAAAAATAATATCCTATGAATATAGATCCAACCATCATTATACTTGGACTTATTAGTCTATTTTTCGCTATCACATTTCTGCAATCTGGGCTAGATAAAGTATTTCAGCATAGTGGAAACCTATCTTGGTTTAAATCTGTCTTTGAAACTAGCTTTATAAAATCAATAATTACGCCCCTTTTTTATTGGATAACTATCCAAGAATTAGTCATAGGCGGTTGGATGCTAATCGCTACTTTTTCTTATTTCTTTCTTGATTGTTATTGCGGAGTCATTGCAGACCTGGGCTTCATTCTGTGTCTAGCTCTGCTTATCCAGCTTTTCACAGGACAGCGCATAGCCAAAGATTATGCAGGAGCAGCCGGCATAATACCATATATAATAGTAGCACTTATAGCTCAGGGTCTATTTACCCAATGTTGTTGTGCCTAAGAATTTTTATAGATGAAAAAATTTGTAGTAACCATAGCCGGTGACTCTGGAGACGGTATTCAGCTTCTGGGCAATGCCTTTTCAGACAATGTAGCTCTAGAAAATTTAGATCTCAATACCCTCCCTGATTTTCCCGCTGAGATTCGTGCACCTGCAGGTACTATTCATGGTGTATCTGGCTTTCAGATTCAGTATGGTGGTGAGAAAATTAATACGGCAGGCAATAAATCCGATGTATTTATCGCCTTCAATGCAGCCGCTTTGAAGAAATATTTCAAGACCTTAAAACCAACCGGAATTTTAATTTATGATTCTGCAGGATTTGATGCTAAAAACTGCAAACTGGCAGGATTTGATTTAGCTGAATTAGACACTATCCCCAATAAAAAATTGGAAGTGGCTTTCTCATCTATGACTAAAGAAGGGCTCTCCGGCTATGGAGTAGAAGATAAAGCCAAGGATAAAAATAAAAACATTTTCGCTTTAGGTTTCCTAGCATTTGCCTTAGATACTTCGATAGAAAAAACGAAGGCCATACTTAAAAACAAATTTAAGGGGCTTCAATTAGAAATGATGGAAATCATTCTAAACAAAGGTTATCACTATGCAGAGACTATAGAGTTTGCTCTAGAAAAAATAGATGAGAAAGCCCAATTTAACGGAGGCTATTATCGAAATATCACCGGAAATTCTGCTATAGCCTTAGCCATACTCTCTGCTCCAAAAATTTTCGGCAAACATGTATTCTTCGGTGGTTACCCTATCACTCCTGCATCGGAGATTCTGCATGAGTTAGCCAAGCAAAATTTAAAAGAAGTCATAGTAAGACAAGCAGAAGATGAAATAGCTGCGGCGACCATGGCACTTGGTGCTGCTTATGCTGGTCATATAGGTGTGACGGCATCAGCAGGCCCTGGCATCGATCTAAAACAAGAAGCCATCGGTCTGGCACATATGGCTGAGCTTCCTTTACTCATCATAGATGTGCAGCGCGCCGGACCTAGCACCGGACTGCCCACTAAGCTAGAACAGTCAGATCTAAGCTTAGTACTAAACGGAAGACATGGAGACTGCCCTGTTCCTGTGGTCGCTATTCGCAATCCATCGTCAGCATTTGAGACTACTATCCAGGCTATAGAGATGATGATAAAATTTCAAACCCCTATCTATTTGCTTAGCGATGCGATGATAGCAAATGGAAGTGAATTGTGGGAGATACCCAAAATAGAGCCTAAGGCGTCTCATCAATATTCATATATGAGCCCCTACAATAGATCTGACGAAACTATGGCAAGACCCTGGACTGAGCTAAGACAGGAGGGCATAAATTACATAGCTGGCGGACTAGAAAAAGATTATCTAACAGGTGCTATTTCCTATGAGGGAATTAATCACCAAAAAATGGTTGAAACTAGATTTCAAAAAATCATGAACATGTCAGAGCATATTCCTCTTTGTGTACTTGAAAAAAATAGTTCTTCTAAGGGAACATTAGTTCTGAGCTGGGGTTCGACCTATGGAGCGGTGAAGGAAGCCTTTCATGCTATAAATAAAGACGTAAACGATATTGCTCATTTACATTTAGATTGGATATTCCCATTTCCTAAAAATTTCAAATCCATCATAAACCACTTTGATCGAATTATAGTGCCAGAACTCAATCATGGTCAATTTGCAAATTATCTAGCAGCTCATTATAAAAAATCTATATTTAAGATAAATAAAATCCAAGGAACTCCTTTCTTTGAAGATGAATTAATCAAATCAATCATTGATATACTAAAACTTGAAACTCTTTAAATATATATATAAAATTAATAAGTCAATATCATTAGCTTTAATTTTAATGATATGTCTTCTGTGCAGGGCACAAAATGAGGTTAATTTTAAAGACATACTCGAAATTCAAAACATTAACCTCACCAAAAGTATTATCACTACCCTCACCAGTCCAGAATTCGAGGGAAGAGATATAGAACGTGAATCTATATCTAGGAGCATGGCCTATATCGAAAGCCTCCTGCGTGCATACAATATCAAGCCTTGCTTCGAATCATATCGTATACCATACAAAATAGACAATAAACGCATAGGCTATAATATAGTAGCGCTCTATCAAGGGAATCTTCGAAAAAAATCTGCCATTCTTATCACCGCAAATTATGATAATCTAGGGTTAACTAAAAATCGAACTACAGCAGATAGCTTTTTAAAAGGCGCGAATGACAATGCTACTGGTGTATCCGCAGTGCTTCAACTGGCCTTATTTTTCAACAGAATAAAGCCTAGAGAAAATATCATATTTGCATTTACATCAGGCAAACATAAAAATATGATGGGGGCGGGTTTCCTGGCTGATACATTTACTAAATTTGACTATCTAGATATAAAATACGTAATAAATCTAGATATGCTCGGGAGACCATTTGAAACTGGTAGAAATAATTTACTATGCATACAGGATACGGCTAATACTATTAGCTCCCGGTTAAATAGCTATATAAATCCTGAATTTATAACCGTAGCACATGGAGAGGCATTTACTGAATCTGCAGAATGTACACCGTTTTACAATATTCTCAAAGTGCCCAGTGTAACTTTGACTTCTTTCAATTTTGAAAATGATAAATATTATCTAACCGTTAAGGATGATATTGAAAACCTATATGTAGACTACTTGCATCGCACTACTGCTAGATTAACTCTTGCCTTGTATTCTTTGATTACAGATGCACGAATAGTAAAGCTTGGACAAGAAGAGGACTAATAACAAGTATTTCAATCTAAATCTAAAGCTAGAGCATTGATTGATAATAGGGAAATTGCCAGTTGTTTTAAAACGATTATCCTAATAGATTCAAACAACTTAACAATAAATTATGCTATTGCTAAAATTCAATGTAAAAAAATAAACCGGAAAAATCCATCGGAAAATGAAAAAGTGGGCAATAATGGATTCGAACCATCGACCCCTACGTTGTCGACGTAGTGCTCTGAACCAGCTGAGCTAATTGCCCTTGAGAATTAGGAGTGTAAATATAGAAAATTATTGTATTTAATGGTCAAAAACCTTCATGGATTTTCGGAATCAGATAGCCCAAGCCAGCCCCTATAGCATATCCTATGAAAATATCCGTAGGGAAATGTTTCCCCGCTTTCCAGCGAAGATAACCCTGAACTGCGGGCAGAATAGCAGCACTAGACCATATTATCGGTGCTAAGTCCTTATTTTGACCATTGGCCGTAAACATAGATGCTGTGAAAAATGCCGAACTAGCAGTGAAGCTGGTATGCCCAGAGAAAAATGACATGCGGGCATCTGCTTTTAGTTTTTCCGAAAGGGGGGCATTTTCATTATACACAAATGGTCTTGTGCGCTTCACCATGGATTTGACCAATAATGTCGTCCCAGCATTAATAAGATAAGTCTGAGCTAGCATAGTTCCTTTTTCACCGAATTGATTCTGCTGATGAGGATCTATCATAAGAATAGTGGGCAAGAACAAGGAGCCAACTAATAGATTATCACTGGCATACCTGGCCTTGGTAGAATAATTATATGTAGCAGTTTTATCCAATCCATCCAAATCATTTCTATCCAGTTTTTCTATATCTTCTACCTTTAAAATAGAGGTGTTTCTACTCTGAATATACCCGAGAGCATTGAAGCTGATCCCTGCTGAAAATAAAGCAACTTCTCTAGCAGGGCTAAGAGAATAGGTGGCGCCCTGACCTAGAATGTTTTGAAGCATACATAAGCTTATTATATGAAAAATCCAACTTCGTATCATTAAACAAAAATCTGAAAAATGAAATTAAACGACCAAGTTCAATTCTACAATTTTTAGGACTAGGAAAAAAATACGAATAAAAATTTTCATGTACATTTGTAAGCTATTACATTACTTATGCAATATTCACCGAATAGAATCGATCAATTAGCCAAAAAAATATGGGAGGATAAGGACGTATATCGAGTAGAAAATGACATTTCTAAGCCCAAGCATTATGTCTTAGAAATGTTTCCCTATCCGAGTGGTGCTGGTCTTCACGTAGGTCATCCGCTAGGGTATGTAGCAGGTGACATCTATGCACGATTCAAGCGCATGAAGGGATTCAATGTCCTTCACCCAATGGGATTTGACAGTTTCGGACTGCCTGCTGAGCAGTATGCTATAGAGACTGGCAAAGATCCCAGAGACACTGCGAGAGACAATATAGAAACCTATAAAAAACAATTTAATAAAATAGGTTTGAGTTTCGACTGGTCCAGAGAAGTAGTAACCAGTAGTCCCGAATACTATAAGTGGACACAGTGGCTTTTTATAGAAATGTTTAATTCTATTTATTGCTATGAAAACCAGTGCGCCTATTCCGTCAATTTGCTGATAAAGCATTTCGAAGAACATGGTAATCATAATAACACAGCTTTCGCCAATAATACTGTCAACGCGTTCTCAGCCGAAGAATGGAAAAACTATTCTGAAAAAGAGAAAAGTGATATTCTGATGAACTATCGCCTCATCTACACCAGTATGGGCGAGGTGAACTGGTGTGAGGCTCTGGGGACAGTATTAGCGAATGATGAGGTCATCAATGGCAGAAGTGAACGAGGTAATCATCCTGTAGTCAAAAAGAAAATGCGTCAATGGTCACTGCGCATGACTGCCTATGCAGATAGACTATTGCAAGGATTGGAGGAAATCGGTTTTTCTAATTCACTGAAAGATCAACAGAGAAACTGGATAGGAAAATCAACAGGCGCGCTCGTCAATTTTAAAATCAAAGATTTGAAAATTGACGTCTATACTACTCGCCCTGATACAATTTTCGGAGTTACCTTTCTAGTCCTATCTCCAGAGCATATGATTGTAGAATCTATAATCACCGCAGAATATAAAGAAGATATTGAAAAATATAAAATCTACTGTAAGTCTAAAAGCGATATCGATCGTCAAGCAGAGAAAGAGGTCAGTGGTCAGTTTACAGGAGCCTACGCTATGCATCCATTCACAGGTAAGCAGCTGCCTATATACATAGCAGAGTATGTGCTTATGGGCTATGGCACAGGAGCTATCATGGCAGTGCCCGCAGAAGATGAGCGCGATAGAAAATTTGCGGAAAAATTCGGAATAGAAATTGTCGAACTATTTGATAAATCTGGTCTAAAAAAAACAGAAATTGGAGATAAACAAGGAAAATTAATCAACTCTGACTTCGTCAATGGACTGTCTTGGAATCAAGGATTTGACATGGTATTAGCTAGATTAGAAGACAATGAAATAGGTGAACGAAAAACACAATTTCGCCTTCGTGATGCGAACTATAGTCGTCAGCGTTATTGGGGCGAACCGATTCCAATTTTATGGAAAGACGATATCCCTTATCCATTAGAGGTATCTCAGTTGCCACTGCTCAATCCAAATGTAGATTCATTTCTCCCATCAAAAGATGGCTTAGCGCCCAATGCGCGCAACCAAGAATGGGTGCATGAAGTAGAAGGCTATACTCGCGAAGTAGATACTATGCCTGCATTTGCAGGGTCTTCATGGTATTTTCTCCGCTATATGGATCCTCAAAATGATGGAGAGTTTGTAGCCAAAGATTTGGTCAACTACTGGGGACAAGTAGACCTGTACCAAGGCGGCTCTGAACACGCCGTAGGACATCTTTTGTATGCGCGCTACTTCAATCATTTTCTCTATGATAGAGGTTATATCTCACATAAAGAGCCTTTCAAACGTTTGATTAATCAGGGGATGATACAAGGCAGAACTCAATTTGTGTATCGTTCGAATAAAAACGAAAATCTATTCCTATCTAAAGGATTGATAAAAAACGAATCTGATGTCACTCCAATTCGCATAGATGTCAATATGGTGGACAATGATATTTTAGATGTAGAAGCATTCAAAAAATGGAGGCAAGAATTTACCAATGCAGAATTCGAACTAGAAGATGGGAGATATATCTGTGGCTGGGAAATCGACAAAATGAGCAAACGCTATTACAATGTAGTGAATCCAGATGATATTATAGACAAATATGGAGCAGACTGCTTTAGAATGTATGAGATGTTTCTAGGACCTATAGAGCAGTCCAAGCCATGGAATACCGCGGGAATAGAAGGAGTATCTAAGTTTCTTCGCCGATTTTGGAATTTGTATTTTGATGAAAATGGACATTCTAAACTGACCAAAATTGATGCGACGGCAGATGAGTTAAAAGTGCTTCATCGAACTATTGATAAATTAACCAAGGATATTGAGAACTTCTCATTCAATACCAGTGTAAGTGCGCTCATGATAGCATTGAATGAATTCAACACCCTCAAAACGACGAGCGCATCTCTTTTAATTCCATTATTAAAATCTATATGTCCTTTTGCTCCCCATACGGCAGAGACTATATGGTCTAGCTTAGGAAATCTAAATTCTATAATAGTACAAGAATATCCGAGTGTCGATGAATCCTATCTAGTGGATGATACTATAGAATATCCCATATCTATTAATGGAAAAATGCGCGCCAAAATAAGTTTAGCGGCAGATGCGAATGAAGCCATTGCGAGGGAATCCTCTCTTTCTAATGAAACTATTCAGAAATGGCTAGAAGGGAAAGAGGTTAAAAAATTTATTTTCGTAAAATCAAGAATGATAAATATAGTAATATAATTATGGCATTGAAAAAATTTGACTACAAACAATTAGGAGCTTATTTACTAAGAGGCACATTCATCATTGCTCCTGTATTTTTCACGTTCTACGCCCTTTGGATGATACTGGCTAAAATAGACTCCCCAGTACAGGAGATTTTCTACTCCATATTTGGATTTAGAATCTATGGTTTGGGTCTTATCACGATTGTCATTCTTCTCGTAGCTGTCGGGTATCTAGGTACCAGTATATTGATGGATAGACTATTCAAAGCCTTGGAATCGCTTATTCTAAAAGTACCCATCGTCAAAGAAGTATACAAGGCTATCCGCGATGTGATCGGCGCTTTCGCATCTGATAAAAAGAAATTTGAGAAACCGGTCCTCGTCAAAGTTGGTGAGGGGATACACCGTATCGGATTTATTACTACGGAAGATTTGGCAGAATTTGATATTAATTCTAGTCTCGTCTCCGTTTATTTTCCTCTTTCCTACGCTTTTACAGGCGAACTCTTATTGGTAGATCAGACACTTTTATCTCCGTTAGACACTAAGGATGTCAAGAATTTAATGAAATTTGTTATATCAGGAGGGATTGTGCACGGAGAGCCTAAGAAGTCAACCTAGCTCTTCAGTATCTCACTAATTTTAGCTATCGTCACCAATTCGGATTTATTGACGCCTGCATAGGAGTCCGCTATAGCCATAGCAGAATCCATTATTTTATTATTGAGGGCCTTCGTAAAAAAACTAGGGTGAGCTGCTTTAAACTCCGCGAATTCAGACAACATATCGAAGCTATTAATTTCTTCATGTTCTTCGAGAAGAAAATTAAAAACAATCTCAATCTGGTGAGTCGCTTCTTCGCCGTATTCATCCTCGGTATAGTCTTTGTGCAGCCATGCTTTTCGATATGTTTCTTGTAATTGCTTTACCTCATTAGCATGTATTTTCTTATCTGCAAATGCCACTGCAAAAAAGAGTTTACCTATTTCCTGATAAGCTCTTATTTTAATGTCTATTAAATCTTCTTGGTTCATTATCGTATGTTTTATCAAACTCCTCTGAGACTTTCTGCTTCCAATTACATCGCCTTTAATTCAGCCACCAATTTGGTCAATACATCCTTGGCGTCGCCGAATAGCATAGATGTCTTAGGATTATAGAATAAATGATTATCGATACCTGCATATCCTGCATTCATCGAGCGTTTGTTGACTATGATGTGTTTGGCCTGCTCTACATCCAGGATAGGCATACCAAAAATAGGTGAAGCTGGGTCATTCTTGGCAGCAGGGTTTACCACATCGTTAGCACCTACTACTATGACCACGTCTGTATTAGGAAATTCAGGATTAATATCATCCATCTCTACCAGTTTTTCATAGGCTACATTGGATTCTGCTAATAATACGTTCATATGACCTGGCATACGTCCTGCTACTGGGTGAATAGCATATTTCACTTCCACACCATTAGCTTCTAGCGTTTTTTCCAACTCATGAATGATATGCTGGGCTTGAGCTACTGCTAATCCATATCCTGGTACAATCGTTACTTTATTAGCATAATTGCATAATACCGCGGTGTCATATATGGAGATATCTTTGATACTACCCTCGATATCTTGTGCTGGACCACTTGCTCCACCGCCAAATGCACCAAAAATGACATTGGAAAGTGGTCTATTCATAGCCTTACACATAGCCAAAGTCAAAATAGTACCTGCTGAGCCTACAAGAATACCTCCTGTGAGCATCACTTGATTATCGTATAGAAATCCACCAAATGCTGCAGCGAGACCCGTAAATGAGTTTAGCAAGGAAATGACAACAGGCATATCCGCTCCACCAATTGGGAAGACAAAAAGGAGTCCATAAACTACTGCTAAAGCGAAGAGTGCATAGGCCATAGACGCTGGCTGACTGGTCATAACCACCCATATAGAAATGGCAGCAACACCTACCATCACAATCGAATTGACAATATTATAATATGGCAATCGAATCGGCTTATTCATCGTGCCATTCAATTTAAGGAAGGCCACAATAGACCCTGAAAAAGAAATAGAACCAATAATTATACCTGCTACAATAGTAGCTAAACTCATGGTATTTCCGATATTTGCACCATATTCCATCAAGCCAATCAAGGCGGCACAAGCCCCTCCCATACCGTTAAATAAACATACTAGCTCTGGCATTTTTGTCATTTCTACACGCTTGGCGGTAATCCAACCAGCTATCGTACCTACAGCAATACCCCCGAAAATCCATATCAACTTAGTAAAATAATCATCGCCGTGATGTCCAAAAAGAAATATGGTAGCTAAGATAGCTACTAGCATGCCGAAAGCTGCTACAAGATTGCCTTTTCTAGCTGTATCTGGATGGCTTAGCATTTTTAGACCTACGACAAATGTGACTGAGCCAATAAGGTAAGAGAGTATGAGAAGTGTATTCATTTTAATTAGATTATTTGATATGGGATTTTAGATGTGAGATATTGACATAAACCTTGATCTTTAAAAAGTCTCTAATCTCATATCTCTGTAATATTTTATGATTTATTTCTTCTTCTTTTTACCAAACATTTCAAGCATTCTATCAGTGACGACAAAACCTCCGACCACATTTAGCGTACCTAAAATTACTGCCAAAAACCCGAGTATCATACCAAGCGTGTTATTCACATCGATATGAAGCATGACTATAATTGCTCCAACGATAACCACGCCATGTATAGCGTTAGCTCCTGACATAAGCGGCGTGTGCAAGACTGCAGGTACCTTCTCGATTAACTCTACTCCTACAAATATCGACAATATGACGATATACACCATTTCTATATGCTCGGCTAAAAAACTAAAGATTTCCATGTTATATTATTAATTTGAATTGAAAATTATTAACTATGATGTTTGAACTAAAGAAGGATGCACCACCTTACCATTATGCACCATAAGTGACCCTTTGGTAATTTCTTCGTCTAGTTCCCATTTAAATCCATCCTTAGTCGCTAGGTGTGTGATAAAATCGAGTACATTTTTAGCGAAAAGATCGGAAGCATTTAGCGGCAGCATAGAAGGTATATTTGGCTCCCCTACTATAGTCACCCCATTCTTCACTACAATTTTTCCATATTCACTGCATGCACAGTTACCACCTTGTTCTACCGCCATATCAACAATCACAGCACCATTCTTCATTTTAGATACTTGCTCTTCTGAAATTAAAACTGGAGCTTTCCTTCCCGGAATCAAAGCCGTAGTAATGACTAAATCTGCTTCTGAAAAATGTTTATTTAACACTTCTTGTTGCTTCCTTAAGAAATCATCCGAAACTCCTTTGACATATCCTCCTTCCAATTTGACAGAATCATCTTTTGGCAACTCTATAAATTTTCCGCCTAAAGATTCCACTTGCTCTTTAGTTTCTGGTCTAATATCCGAGACTTCCACGATAGCGCCTAATCTCTTGGCCGTAGCAATAGCTTGCAGACCAGCAACCCCAGCACCCATTATTACTACTTTGGCTGGCTTCAACGTACCTGCAGCAGTCATCAATAGTGGAAATATTTTGCCTAAATGATAGGCTCCTATAATCACGGATTTGTAACCCGCTAAATTGGCTTGTGAACTCAATACGTCCATTTTCTGTGCACGTGAAATACGAGGGATGGCATCCACCGAAAATGCGCTGCAACCCTTAGCCGCTAGAGCAGTTATAATATCAGGCTGCGTCTGGGCATACATAAGAGAGATACAAGTCACTTTCTTATCTAGACCATCGATTTCTTCTTTTGTAAATGGATTTACTTTCAAAATGATATCACACGCAGTGCTTATCGTTTTCTTATCTGTAATGAGAGCACCTGCTTCAGAATAAGTTTGATTGGTGAGGAAAGAAGCTGCACCCGCTCCTTCTTCTATGAGACATTCAAAGCCTTTTCCTATTAATGTCCTACAAACATCAGGGGTAAGTGCTACACGCTTTTCATATTCCTTACTTTCTTTTATTACACCTATTTTCATGTGTCAAGTTTATTTTTATTGTTGATCGATTTCATTCTATATCCAATTATCTATTTCTAACAAGATATAATGTTTGATGTAAGCAAAACGAACTCCTTAAAACTTGCCGAAAGTAAACAAATAATCTCAACTAGTTGTAAAATTTAATTTCTACTCAATACTATAGGCTATATTTATATTTAATTGATCATCCAAGCAATTTGCTTTGCAAAAACCGCTATACCGAGCGTATTGAATTGTTTAAAGAGCTATTGTCTAGGAATCACAACAGCGAATTACGTTGTGGTCTATGAATTGCCGAGATCATAGAACTTCAGCAGCGTAATAATTTTTCTTTCCTTGCTGAACAAGTATCATGTTTGAATTCAATAAAGCAGAATAGCTTCCTGCATATATTATTGATAAAATAGAAATAAGAGCGTGTAAGCTGACTACTGCAGTTCAGAATTACTTAGACTAATCCAAAGTCACTTTCGACTCAATCTATTTAAATGGATTGCTCCACTTAGGATCAGTATAGATGTTCTTACCTGTAAGTGTCCTAAGAAATGCAATGAGCGCATTAACTTCTTGTGCATTAAAATTTAATTTCTGACCTATCCCGTTTGGTTTCAATTTAGGATCCAATCTCGCATTATTCGGATTGGCATTGATATTGCCATAATGACCTATAGCTGCCTGTAGAGTTGTAATGACTCCTGTATGCATCATGGGGCCATTCGGGGTGCCCGATATATTCGCCAAATCTCTCAAGGAAGGGGCACGTGTATTGGCCTGGTCTTGACCACCAGCTAGACTCCCTATAATACCATTATTGCCAGAATTAGGCGCAATATCAAACTCTGGTGCACCATGACAGCCGTTGCATCCAGCGCCACCGCTAGTTCTAGTACTGGTAGCATCAAAGACAGGTGGAGATAGAAATAGATTCTTGCCTTGATTCTCCTGAGCGGTGAAGTTCGGAAAATTCACATTATCGTTGGCCACTTGAGCTCTACCTGCGTCATATTTAGAGTCAAATGACTGAATGCTTCGGATAAACTGCGCTAAGCATTCTTGCAATCTAGCCTCGGTTACTGCTTTATCACCATATACAAACTGAAAAAGCTCATGGTAATAGCCCAGAGAACTTAATCGAGTCAATAAATCATTGAGTCCCGGTCTACCAGACTGTCCGCTAAAACCCATCTCAGCATGATCTTGAATAGGTTTAGTCGTTTGAGCCTCCAAAGTGGCTGCTCGTTCATCCCAGAAAAACTTAGTCTCTACCGCAAATCGAGAATTAACCAACCGCATAGAATGTCTACCCGTCAATCCACTGGCTACACCTCTACTAGCTATAGCGGTATCAGAAAAAGCAAATTGTTGAATATGACAACTGGCGCATGCTATAGAGCTATCTATACTCAATCGCTTATCATAAAAAAGTACTCGTCCTAAGGTCGCCTTAGCATTCGTGATTCCATTATTACCTGTATTATCTTTTACAATGTAGCTAGGTTTTGCCTGCCCTGCATAATCTACTAAATTATTTAAATCTATATTACTGCCAAAAGCAGCTAACACATTGGGGTAGCTAGCGGTTGAATTATTGTTTGTTGGACTATCCTTCGCGCACTGCACCAAGAAAAAACTCAGAAGAAGACCTCCACCAATAAATAAAAACTGAATTTTTTTCATACTTTATGATTTAAATGATAACGTGAAAACTAGAATACTATTTCGCGAAATAAAATTTTCTTATCTCAAATCCGCATTAATTTCTGCCAAGGCCATATTGCCAGGGCATAATGTTGATTGACTAAGCTGATTAAGAGGAGTCTTACTCGTCTGAATCAATTCATGGGTCTCTACACTTTCTGGATCAATATAAATCAAGCCTGTTAGGAATTCATTATTTTCTTTGGCATTGAGCATAGCATTCATCGCCGAACTTCTATTGGTCGGATCCCAATCTTTGGTCAGTTTGTTTAACTGAATCAAACTTCCATCATGCATAGCGATTTGGGTAATTTCTCCTTCAGAATAATCTGTTTTTATCTCTGTCATCTCCGGCACAAAGTCAAATGTAGAAGTTGCTTCTATATGCTCACGGATATAGTCATAGGATTTAGTCGAGCCTACATTATTATTAAACGTCACACAAGGGGAAACCACATTGATCAGAGCGAATCCAGGGTGAGCCATCGCTGCTTTAATTAATGGAACCAACTGGCCTTTGTCGCCCGAAAAACTCTGCGCTACAAATCCCGCACCAAGCTCTAAACCTAAACTCACTAAATCTATTCCTTCAAACAAATTGATATTACCTGTTTTATTCTTAGATCCACAATCTGCCGTAGCGGAGTCTTGACCTTTAGTCAGCCCATAGCAGCCATTATTCATGACTAGATAGACCATGTTGAGATTTCGGCGTATCACATGGACAAACTGACCCATACCAATACTCGCCGTATCGCCATCGCCCGACACACCGAAGTAAATCAAATCACGATTAGCCATATTGGCTCCGGTAGCTACCGATGGCATTCGACCATGTACGGAGTTAAATCCATGCGAATTGCTCAAAAAATAAGCCGGCGTCTTGCTTGAGCAACCAATACCAGACATTTTAGCCACTTTGTGCGGCTCAATATTCGCTTCAAAGCAAGCGCGAATAATAGCACCGCTGATACTATCGTGTCCACAGCCCGCGCAAAGCGTAGAAAGAGAACCCTCATAGTAGTCTATCGTATAGCCTAGTTTATTTTTCTGTAAATCTGGATGTCTAAATTTGGGCTTTATATAAGTCATTATGGAAAATGGTTAGTTAGTAGTTGGGAAATTACTGATTTTGTATTTTAATATGTTTTTATAATCTATGCATTCGAAACTTGTGCCTTAAAACTAGAAGCTATCTGATTAAATATAAAATCCGCCGTAATCGGCATCCCATCAAAGTTCAAAACGGAATGAAGCTTGGAAGCCTCTGTTCCGAGTTCTATCATCATTAAGCTCTTGAGCTGTGCATCGCGGTTTTGTTCGATGACGAAGATTTGTTTGTGGGAGGATACGAATTCTTCAAATACTTTGTCAAACGGAAATCCTCTCAAACGTAGTGCATCTGCATGAATATTTTTCTCTGCTAATTTATCCATAGCCTCTTCTGCGGAATAGGTAGAAGTGCCGAAGAAAATAACTCCTGTGTCCGATTTATTTTTGGACGGATACACGATTGACGATGGAACCAAAGTCTTAGCTGTAACCCATTTTTTTAGCAAGCGCTCCATGCCTTTTCGATATTCATCTGAGCTCTCCGTATAGGCGGCGTATTCTGTATGCGAACTACCTCTTGTGAAGAAAGAACCCTTTTCTGGGTGTGTGCCAGGCAGCGTGCGATACGGTATCCCATCGCCATCCACATCTAAATATCTTCCCCAATTCTGCGCTGCATCTAGGCCCTCGGCAGTCAGCACTTTCCCTCTATTATATTGTCTCAAATCGTTCCATTCATATGGCTCTGAGATATGATCATTCATACCCAAGTCTAAATCAGTGAGCATGATGATTGGTGTTTGCAAATGCTCCGCTAAATCGAACGCATCCGCAGTCATATCAAAACATTCTTTAGGATTGGAAGGGAATAATAAGACATGCTTGGTATCTCCATGTGAGGCATAAGCCGCCTCCAATACATCAGACTGCTGCGTTCGCGTAGGCATTCCCGTACTAGGACCTGTGCGTTGTACATCTATTAATACTGCAGGTATCTCAGCGAAGTAAGCCAAGCCTAAAAATTCATTCATTAGTGATAAACCTGGGCCACTAGTAGAGGTAAAAGCTCTCGCTCCATTCCACATAGCACCTAAGACCATCCCCATAGCCGCCAGCTCGTCCTCTGCTTGTATTATAGCATAATTTTTTCTACCCGTTTCCTTATCGATTCTAAATTGTTTACAATAATCTGCATAACCATCTATGACCGAAGTAGAGGGAGTTATGGGATACCACGCCGCAAATGTAGCTCCACCATAGACAGCACCAAGGGCACAAGCGGCATTTCCTTCTGCTAAAATTTTATTCTTCAATAAATCTCTGCGTTCTACTTTTATATTGAGCGAATTTGGATAATAGTCTTTGATATAATTCATACCCAACTGAAGAGCAGTGACATTGAGAGGAATTAGTTTTTCCTTTCCTTTGAACTGCTCTGCAAATAAATCTTCAAAGACATTAAATTCTATTGTTAGTAGTTCGCAAAGCGCTCCTACGTATATAATATTTTTAAATAGCTGTCTCTGTCGCGGGTCAGAATAATTTGAATTACTGATCTCCATCAATGGAATCTCAATATAGTTAATATCATCTCTTAAAAATTCTTTGGCTAATTTTTTCGTGCTATCATAGAGAAAATAGCCTCCAGATTTCACACTAGCCACATCCTGTGCGAAACTCTGCGGATTGACAGCTACCATAAGGTCTATGCCCTCTCTTCTGCCTAGATATCCCTTCTCACTCACACGCACTTCATACCATGTAGGTAGTCCCTGGATATTAGATGGGAAAATGTTTTTTGGAGTGACGGGCACTCCCATTCTAAAAATAGCCTTAGTAAAAAGGTAGTTCGCCGAAGCTGAACCGGTTCCATTTACATTGGCGAAGCGAACTACAAAATCATTAATATTCATTGCTAAAATTTTTTAACCGCATAGCAGATTTTAAGTCTGCAGGTCTCTTAATTATATATTTTTTTTGTTAATCTTTGTGTATTTTTTATTAAACCATTAAGGATTCACCTTTTTAAGCGGTGCAGCCAGTGTGTGTCTTCGTGACATTATACAGAAACTTCTGCATATCCCACGCCGAGGTGGGACAGCGCTCAGCGCAGAGACCACAGTGTAGGCATACATTTTCATCCTTGACCATCACCCGCTTAGTTTTAAGTTCAGCGGATACATATAAATCTTGAGTAAGTTCATTGGCGGGAACCGTCAGTTTCTGTCTAAGCACTTCTTCCGATTCTTCATTCTCCGTAAAGGTAATGCACATGGTAGGACATATATCTACACAGGCATCGCACTCTATGCATTTGTCTTCGGAGAATACTGTTTGCACATCGCAGTTGAGACAACGTTGTGCTTCTTTAAATCCTGTCAATTTATCAAATCCTAACTCTACTTCCAATTTTCTATCTGAAAGCGCTTTTTTCTTATCTGCTAAAGGTACGATAAATCTATCATCTATAGTGACAGGACTATCATAGGCCCACTCATGTATTCCCATTTTCATACTATGCATATTGACCATAGGGTCTAGCCGGTCCATCAGATTCTTCCCTTGACAAGCCAGATCTATAGATACTGCACCCTGATGTCCATGCGCTACAGCTGTGATAACATTCTTAGGACCAAAGGCAGCATCACCTCCGAAAAATACTTTAGGATGCGTCGATGCAAACGTAATTTCATCTACCTTAGGCATACCCCATTCATCAAATTCTAAACCTAAGTCTCGCTCTATCCATGGAAAAGAATTTTCCTGACCTATAGCGATTAACACGTCATCTGCCTCTATAAATATAGGCGGCTCACCTGTGGAAACTAATTTTCTTTTTCCTTTATCATCATAGGCAGCATGGACTTTGTCAAACATCATTCCCGCTAGTTTGCCATTTTTAATCACAAATTCTACAGGCACGTGATTGTCTAGAATAGGAATGTCTTCATGGATAGCATCTTCTTTCTCCCAAGGAGAGGCTTTCATTTCAGAAAAAGGACTTCTCACGCATACCTTAACCTCTTCTCCACCTAGTCTGCGTGCCGTACGGCAACAGTCCATAGCGGTATTTCCTCCCCCTAGCACAATGACTTTCTTGCCTATTTTATCTATGTGCTCAAAGGCTACGGATGAGAGCCAGTTAATGCCAATATGAATATTCGCTTTTCCTTCTTCTCTACCTGCCACATTTAAGTCTCTTCCTTTCGGAGCGCCAGAGCCTATGAATACTGCGTCGTAGCCCTTATCTAATACCTCCTTGAGGGAAGATACATAATGATTAAACTGTGTATGAATCCCTAAATCTAAAATATAGTTAACCTCATCATTGAGCACCTCTTCTGGAAGTCTGAATGATGGAATTTGCGATCGCATAAAACCACCGCCCAGTTTCTGCTCATCGTAAAGGTGAATTTCATAACCAATAGGAGCTAGATCTCTCGCAACAGTTAGCGCTGCTGGCCCAGCACCAATCAATGCCACTTTTTTACCATTCGGTTTGAAAGGACCTTTTGGCATTAGTGACTTTACATCGTCTTTGTTTCTATTATCTGCGGCTACTCTCTTTAATCTGCATATAGCTACAGGCTCTTCGTCTACTCGTCCTCTTCTGCAGGCAGGTTCACAGGGTCTATCACAAGTTCTGCCTAGTATTCCCGGGAATACATTCGAGTCCCAGTTGACCATATAGGCCTCTGTATAGCGTTCCTGTGCTATTAGTCGAATATACTCTGGAACAGGCGTATGCGCAGGGCAGGCATACTGACAGTCTACTACTTTGTGAAAGTATTCTGGGTCTTTTATATCTGTTGGTTTCAAATCTAGAAGTTTTATAACCATACGAAAATAAATGATTATTCTAAAAAAGATAAATAAATTTATAATTTCGTATTTTTGAGAATAATAAATAACTCAATTCATGAACCCAATTTTAAAAAATATCTTCATCTTCATTGGATCTATAATTTTAGGCGTTCTTGCCAATTCAGCAATAGTGACTATTAGTCCCTTCTTCATTCATCAGCCTGAGGGAGTAGATGTCAAAAATATAAAAAGTATAGCAGATAATATATCACTTTATGAGCCCATACATTTTCTAATGCCCTATCTAGCGCACGCCATAGGCACCTTTGTAGCAGCCTATTTCGTTAGTCGGTTTGCGGTGAATCATCAGTTTAAATTAGCAATACTATGTGGAGTGCTTTTTCTTTTAGGAGGAATCATGGCTGTAAAAATGATCCCCAATTCTCCGCTGTGGTTTAATGTATTAGACCTTATGACAGCTTATATACCTATGGCATGGATAGGGTATAAACTAGGATTTAAGGTTAAGACTTAATTGATTCTTTAGTTAAATATTTGAAGAAAATCAATGAAGTCTTTAGGAATAACTAGTCACTTTAAAAATTATAAACACTTATAAGAAACGCACTTAAATAATCAATAATATAGATTAAATACAGCTAACAAAGTAAAATCTATATCTGTTTTTGGAATTACCTATACATGCTTAGGAGATTATAGGGGCGGAAGAGAGAGAAAGAAGCACGTCTATGTCTTCTTTCTGCTTACTTGAATATAATGGGTGATGAAAGGCATCCAATTTTGTGAGTATATGATAAAGGTCATTTTTCTCCTCTAAGGCTAGTTCGCAGGTAATTAGCTTAGCTATTTTCCTGGTCATTGTCTTTAATGAGAAAAAAGTTTCCTCGCCTTTTGGAGTTAAGCTTAAGCGAATACTGCGCTTATCTATTTTATCTTTTGACTCCTCTACCATTCCGCTTTTGACGAGGCGTCGAATGACTTCAAGTCCAGTGGTTTTATCATGAATATTCATTTCGATTAGTTGAATTTTTGTGAGACTACTTGCACGCTTTAAAGCAAATATATAGGTAAAGTCTTCTTGATTCACTTCTTCAAAATCTGCTAGATAGGTCTTCAAATGACTTTTGGAATATCGATACATCACAACCAATAATCTACTTATTTCTTCTTCGATCTCATTCATAGATATTAAATCTACATTGGCAGTAGCTTTAGGTTTTGATTTAGCCTCCTCTCGCTCTATCAGCCAATGAGCAAATTCTGAAGGACTATTGCTAATATGGTTTTCTTTTTGATATTCTAAAATAGACTCTAAAATTTGAGTATAGGTTTCCTGCATAATATAGGACAATTTCGTGCGAAATTAAATATTTTTAAACAATTTCGTTCCATTATTTTATTTTTCCTATTTTTGCTATGTCTTAATTTAGACATGCATGTCTCAAAAAAAAATTGTTATTATAGGCTCAGGATTTTCTGGCCTTTCTTCAGCTTGTTATTTAGCCCATCAGGGTTATTCTGTAACTGTACTAGAAAAAAACAGTAAAGTAGGAGGTCGAGCAAGACTATTTGAAGCGGAAGGATTCAAATATGATATGGGGCCAAGCTGGTATTGGATGCCGGATGTATTTGAGCGTTTTTTTAATGATTTTGGCAAAAAGGTAGAAGACTTTTATACTCTAGAAAAATTGAGCCCAGGTTTTCAAGTCATTTTTCCTGATCGATCATCCTTTCCCATATCGAATCAGTCCGAAGAACTAGAAACATCCTTCGAAAATATAGAGAAAGGTAGTGGCTTGAAATTGAGAGATTTTCTAAAAAATGCGGAATATAAATATCACATTAGTATGACAGACTTGGTCTACAAACCATGTCATAGTCTATTGGAATTTATTCGATGGGATATCATAAAGCAAGTATTTAAAACCAATTTATTTAGTCCTTTAAGCTATGAAGTTAGGGGCCTTTTTCGCCATGAAAAGCTGAGACAGATTGTAGAATTTCCGGTCATTTTCTTAGGAGCTATGGCAGATAAAATACCTGCGTTATATAGCATCATGAATTACGCAGCTATGAAGCAGGGCACCTTCTACCCAATGGGAGGCATGGCAAAGATAGTGGAGGGAATGACTCAACTTGCCACAAGTCTTGGAGTAGAAATCATCACAGATGCCAATGCAGAACAAATAATAGTAGAGAAAGGTCGAGCAATTGGAGTCAAAATAAACGGCGGACAAATAGACTGCGATATTGTTTTATCCTCGGCAGATTATCACCATACGGAAGCCAAACTTTTAGAGGAAAAGTACAGAAATTATAATGAAAAATACTGGGCGTCCAGAGTTTTTGCTCCTTCATCTATTCTTTTCTATCTAGGATTCAATAAGAAAATAGATAAACTCATACATCACAATCTATTTTTCGATACAGATTATGAGGCACACGGAGCTGACATATACCAAAACCCTCAATGGACCAAAGAACCTCTTTTTTATGTCTGCTGTCCTTCTAAAACAGATGAGACTGTCGCACCAGAAGGCTGCGAAAATGTGTTTATTCTAATTCCACATGCTATACAGTTAGAAAAATCTGAAGAGCAGCTAGACTCTTACTACGAGAATGTTATGAATAGAATAGAATTATACTGTGGTGAAGATTTGCGGTCTAGCCTGATTTATAAAAAAGAATATACCGCTAAGAATTTTATAGAAGATTATAATTCCTACAAAGGCAATGCCTATGGCTTAGCCAATACATTGTTACAAACAGCATTTTTAAAACCAAAAATAAGGAACAAAAAAGTGTCCAATCTATTCTATACTGGTCAGTTAACCGTTCCTGGCCCAGGTGTGCCTCCTGCTATTATTTCTGGAAAAATAGTAGCCAAAGAAATACACTCTTATTTTCAGTCTAAATATTGATCTATGGGATTAGCCATAAAGAATCAGCCTATTATTATTTCTCCTTCGCTCGAAGAAAAATCATCAGTTATCATTATGTCCTTACCAGCCGCAGAACTTTCAAGTCAAAAATCTTTATATGATGCTATATCCCTGAAGGCCTCTAAAGATATTACAAAAAAATACAGTACTAGTTTTTCTATCGGTATACTATGTCTAGATCGAAGTATTCGAGATGCTATCTATCAGATTTACGGATTCGTGCGCGTAGCGGATGAAATCGTAGATAGTTTTCATGGTTATGAAAAAGAGGTTTTGCTCGATGAGTTCGAAGAAGAAACTTATAAATGTATAGAGCGAGGAATCTCTACCAATCCGGTATTAAACAGTTTCCAATTAGCAGTCAATAGATATAATATAAACTTAGATCTCATAAAAAGTTTTTTATATAGCATGCGCATGGATCTGAATGCTAAAAAGCATGATAAAACTTCATATGATACATATATATACGGATCTGCTGAAGTAGTAGGGTTGATGTGTCTCTATGTTTTTGTAGATGGCAGGATGGAAGACTACATTCGCCTAAGACCTAAGGCTATGAAACTTGGATCTGCATTTCAAAAAATTAATTTTTTACGAGATATAAAAGAAGATTCTCTTGCCCTAGATAGGGTTTATTTTCCGCACCTAGATCTTACTCGTTTTGATAATGATACTAAAAATAAACTGCTAGAAGAAATAGAATTAGAATTTGAAGAAGCTCTCAATGGCATTAGGGAGCTGCCTGCCACCTCCCAATTTGGCGTCTATGTAGCTTATCTATATTACAAAGAACTTTGCAAAACTATACGCCAACTGTCTGCCAAAGAACTTTTAATAAAAAGAGCGCGCGTAAGTACATTTAAAAAAACTTGTTTACTTTTGAAGGCTTATTTAATGAGAAAATTTAATTTCAATATTTAATCTCTTGCGTTTCTGTATTTTGGAAGTCTTATTGCTCGGCGAAGAAAAGAATAACTAAAAAGAACTCTACATGAAAAAGTTAATGGCTTTTTGCCTCTTTTTAATTTATGGGCTTATGATGTCAGCCAATGAAATAAGGCAAGAATTGGATATAGCCTGGAAAGATGAAAAGACAGTAAATATGCTTATAAAAAAGCTCGAAGCCAATTTAAAAACTGAGACTAAAGGCTATCTAGCGGCGGCATATATGATGAAATCAAATCATGCATCTATGCCGTGGACCAAACTAAATTTTTTTTACAAAGGAAAAAAAATGCTAGATCAATCAATCATAGAACAACCTGAGAATATCGAATGGAGATTATTCCGCTATGAGGTCCAGATTAGAATTCCTAAAGGATTAAATTACGATAACACAAAGGAAGACAAAATTATGTTACAAAATTATATATCAAACCCTCAAAATAAAAAAAAGGACGAGAGCCTTTATAATAAACTAATCGCATTAAATCTTCCAAAAAGATGAACATTTTAATTATTATGGCCACCTTCATCTCCATGGAAGGCATCACATGGTGTACCCACAAATTTGTCATGCATGGGTTTCTTTGGAATTTACATTTCGATCATCACAATAAAAACAAAAACAGATTCCTTGAAAAAAATGATTGGTTTTTCGTCTATTTCGCTATTATTTCGATAAGTTTATTTATCATAGGATCTCGAATTCCTAGCTATGAATTTCTAATTTATATTGGGCTAGGTATACTTTGCTATGGATTAGCCTATTTTCTTGTACATGAAATCATTATTCATAAGCGTCTATTTTCGAACTGGAAGCAAGACTTTTTTTATTTTAAGGCACTACAAAAGGCTCATAGAAAGCACCACTCTCACCTAAGTCCAGAAGATGGGGAGTGCTTTGGTATGCTATGGGTGCCATTTCACTACTTTAAAGAAGCGTTTGCGAATAGATAATCTTAAAATTTAACGTCCCTACTTCATGAAAAATATTTTAATTATTGGTGGTTCGAATGGTATAGGAAAGGCATTAGCAAATATGCTAGCTGAAGACCACACTGTTATAGCCTCTTTCTTTAAATCGGAAACCAAACACCCTCATATTCATTATTTTTATCATAATGCACAGGAGTCTTTGAATTTAGATGCGTTACCTGAAACTATTGATGGGCTAGCCTATTGTGTTGGAAATATTTCTTTAAAGCCCTTTCATAGATTTACCGAAGAAGACTATCTTCAAGACTATAAAACTCAGGTAATCGGAGCTGTCAACGTAATTCAAGACATACTTCCCCGTCTTAAGTTATCTGCCTCATCTTCTATTGTACTCTTCTCTACTGTAGCAGTGCAGACAGGATTTAATTTTCACAGTTTGATATCAGCTAGTAAAGGCGCTATAGAAGGACTGACTAAAGCACTGGCGGCCGAACTAGCTCCTAAAATACGTGTCAACTGTATAGCTCCCTCTATCACGCAAACGCCACTAGTTAGCTCTCTGCTAAATACCGAAGAAAAAATAACGGCTAATGGACAGCGGCACCCCCTTGGAAGAATAGGACAGGCAGAGGATGTAGCATCCTTAGCAGCCTTTCTATTGAGCGATTCCTCCTCATGGATCACAGGTCAAATAATACACGTTGATGGCGGTATATCTACTTTAAAAAAATAATATTTTTTCTTATGTATCAGCTCCGTTTCGAACAGAAGATTCCTACAAATATTGAAAGTGTTTGGAATTTTATCAGCGACCCTCGCAACCTAAAGAAAATTACTCCTTCATACATGGGATTCCAAATTACAAATGAACCTATAGCTGAAAAAATGTATGCAGGAATGATAATTGCCTACAAAGTAACTCCTCTGCTTAATATACCGATGCAATGGGTCACTGAAATAACTCATGTGCAGGAAATGGAATACTTCGTAGATGAGCAGCGAATTGGCCCCTACTCGCTTTGGCACCACCAGCATAGAATATCAGAGATAGAAGGAGGCACTTTGATGCAAGATATCGTATCATACAAGCCACCATTCGGTCCATTAGGAATTATGGCGAATAGTTTGATTATAGAAGGTCAATTAAAGTCAATTTTTGATTATAGATTCGAGGCTGTGGTTAGAGAGTTTGGAGCATTTAGTTAATAAAATTGATTTTTCTTGATTTTAATCAAAGTTTGAACAGACTCATTAATTCTAAAATATTTTCATACCTTTGTGTCAAATGTGAACCATGAACCAGCATAACATACTAGTGATAGGAGCGGGCGGTCAGATAGGAACCGTACTCGTCGAGAAATTGAGAACTATATATGGTTCTTCAGCCGTTTTTGCTACTGATTTGAAAGAAAATCCTGACATGCATATCCTAGGTCTCGATGTCATGGACAGAGAAGGCTTGGAAAAGTTTATAGATAAAAACAAAATTCGGGAAATTTATCATTTGGCCGCTATCTTATCTGCAAGAGGTGAACAAAATCCTAAGTGGGCCTGGGACATTAATATGGGCGGTTTATTTAATGTA
>Ga0078894_10000045_pt1 | contig 70843 bp, 87 predicted proteins | sample LauGreSu1BDMLBSD_2_FD_67506 | JGI IMG/M metagenome (GOLD analysis project Ga0078894, IMG submission 67506) | Freshwater lake microbial communities from Lake Michigan, USA - Su13.BD.MLB.SD (version 4) (version 4) | ecosystem: Environmental > Aquatic > Freshwater > Lake | place: Lake Michigan...
ACGTACTTTATTCCACTATTCATTTTCCAAGAATTAGAACCCAAATAACCACCAAACCAGCAACCAAATACTTTATAGGTCAGAGGAAATTCCCCTCCTTCAATCTTAACTACTACCCATTTATCCGGAATGTATTCGTTCACTCTAAAATATGTCCTCTAAAAGTATATTTTATTTCTGATTCATCGAGTGGCTTGAGGGTAAAATATAGAATATAATACAAAATATATTTTCTTCCATTTAAATGATCTTTCATCTCCTCTAAGGAAGTAAATTTGGTTGCAGAACAAGCTTCCGCTTTTCCGTTATAACTAAACACTGGTCCAAGTGCAAACGCTTCAGCGTTTTTAATAATTTCATAATCAAAAATAACCTCGTTTGGTTTTAGAGTATTTGTTTTACTGTTTTTAATAAACTCCAACCATTGTTTTATATTTTTTGTATAAAATGCATCTTCGAGCTTTGTTTGGTCTTTAGGAAGAAATGTGTTTTGAATTTCACTCATTTCTTGTTTTAGTGTTTCTATTTCAGTATTCATAAATTTATTCTTCTATTGTATATGTTGCTTTGACTTTTACAAATTCGAATTCTAAAAAATTGTCGCTACCATAATTTGGGGTTTTATTAAAGACGCTTCTCTTTAAAAACGTTTCCGTGAAATCTTTATTTCCATTAATAAAGCAATCTTTGAAATCAACTAGTTCTATAGTAGTTGCTGTTAACTCTAAGTCATCATTTCCAAACTGTACCCATTTTTGAGTAGGTTTGTGATATATTGCGTATTTATATTCTGTAAACGTTTCGTTCTTCATACTAACTCTGGGGTTTCAAACTTATTCCCGATTACCTTTATTTTCCAATTATAAATTTCTTTAGAAAGATCATGTAGCCAAATATAAGCTAACGTACCTTCTGCATCAGATGATTTAGCCATAACTAAAAAAGCTGCATCTGCATATGATACAATTGCGGTAAACTTTTTAGTATCTTTATTTGTTAGAGACCTTTCAAATTCTATAATGTCTCCTTCCCAAATTTCTTTTTGATGAATGTCCTTTATGCCTGTGTATTGGGATGGAATGAGCATATCATCTTGATTAAATAATTCATCAACAGGCCCATTGTATTTGTACTGCTGAACAAATGCTTTTCCTGGAGGACTCCAAAATTTGAATTTTAGTTGCCTTATCACCTTTTAAGCGTAAAACATTTACGAAAAAGGTCAACTGAACTGTTGTTTACACAAACGATTGCCGCTTGTACGCTTCAATACAAGAAATTATTGAGGTGTTTACGTTTGGCAATTCAAGTCCAAGCTTTTTAATCTTATCGGTCGATAAAATGCAGTTACTTCTCGCAACTTTAAAATTAGCTTCTTCGATGTCGATAAATTTCCACTTAACATTGTCTAAGTTATTTTCTCTAAGCATAGATACTATCGTTCTTGCATCTATGCTACCTGTATTAGTTACGTTGTATATTCCGAGCGGAGGCTGTTTTTCTATAAACTTGTAAACAAATTTGACTAAATCATCTACGCATGTTACAGAATTTTGCATGCTGATTAGATTGTCGTAATGTAAGAGTTTATAAAGGTAATTTTTAGGCTCTACTACTCCGTTAAATGGTATCCGTATTCTTAGTATGTATCGGTCTAGGTCAGAGCTGAGCTTTTCGAAAGCGTCCTTCGTTTTAGAATAAAACGAACTATCATAAGCATCTGCTCCAAAATCCGACTGATCTGTTTCTGTGTACTTCTTGCTGTATCCGGAAAAGATACACCCTGAGCCTATATGAATAATGGGAATTTTAAGTTCGTTTGCAGTTTTTGTTAAATATAACGGCACTGTTACGTTAAAATGATAACAGTTCTCTTTGTCTTCTTCACAAGAATCTACGTTTGGTTTGCCTGTATAACCAGAACAATTAACAATCCAATCAAATTTAGATCCTTTTAAAAATGGTTTAAAAATAGCTGGATTAGAATAATCCAAATCCGATTTGCCTAAGTGAGTTATTTCGTGAGTTGTGTCTTGAGAAGAAGCAATGTAGGTTCCAATATATCCTTTTCCTAAAACTAATATTTTCATTTTATATTACAAAAAATAATGCTCCAACAATTCACTTAAGAGTCAACAAATAAGAAAGTTTGTTTAAAATACTTAAAATCTCGTCACGAATATTCAAACAATCAGTATCTAAGTTTGTGTTCACTACTTCATTAAATCTCGTAGTTAAAAAATCAGTAACGTCTAATATTACTGCTTTAATATCAATTTCGTCGTAGTTTGATATTTTAAGTTGATTCGCAGTAAAAGACAGTCGTTTATATTTTCCTTGATAAACTTCTACTAAATTATCTATTAAATCATCTAACTTTGAATAAGCAAAACCAAAAGATTCGTGCTCGGCATGACTCGACGTTTGCCAATGCAAAATTCTAAGCTGCATTTGCAATTTTATTAAAATAAAAACTATCTTTTCCATTATTTAGCTTTATTAAAGCTTAACGGTTGCTTTAGATGCTGCTGTAGCTGTTGTGCGTTTTTGTTCAACGGTCCAAAACTGATATGCTATAACTGCTTGGATCATTTGCACGGTTCCATTATCTTTAATGTCAAGCTGAGTGTCTTGTACTGATTGAACGTACATTCCCCAGAGCTTGTATTCTCTCATAGTTTGAAAGTTTTTATCCGTCAATTGCATCACAAGAACTGAAGTGTCACTTGGAGTATTGTACAAACCTGTAGAAGTTTGATCGTCAAATATTTCTCTTGAATTTTTTTCAAGAATTGCTCGTAGGTTGTAAGACTGATCGCAGCGGAAGGTTACTGAGTAGTTTGCTGACCCTGGATATGAAGCTGATCCTGGAACGTTAAACTGCAAACCCATGTAATTTACAGGAATGTTGTTTATTGTTCTGCCCGGTAATGTTGCCGTTTCTAAATAAATCAAGTCGTCTTCTCCAAACCCCGTATTTCCAAGTTGGTGAATTCGAAATTGAAAATTACGAGCAAAGTCTCTTTGCTGTGCTACTCTATAGAATGAAGTGATATTTTGTGGCATAATTTTATTTAATTAAGTTTTTTGGTATTTGTATTAAATCAATTCTTGGAAGTCTTGTCCAGTTCTAGTTGCTACAAAATTAACTAAAATAAACTCTACCGTTCTTGTTGGTTTAATATAAATGTCTATGATCAACTCATTGTTGTCAATCGTTTCGGGAGTATTGTTTCTTTCGTCACAAACTAACAAATAATCATAAACACCTTGAGTGTTTTTTGCGAATTCAAAAATTGGTGTTATAGCATTTATTACTCTTGTTCTTGTAAATTCCGTGTTTGGTTCAAAAACAAAATATTTAACCGTTCTTGTAACTGCTCTTTCTAAGGCCAAGAACAAGCGTCTTACGTTAATTCGATCAAATGCTGTTGGTTTAGACTGAAGGGTTTTTTGTCCCATTATTGCGTAACCATCGTTTAAGAAATACACAACAGGGTTTATTGAAATTTCATATAACTTGTCTCTTTGCTTTTGATTTGGATTAAACGCAATGTCGATTGCATTGAAAATGCCTCTATTTAATCCAGCAGGAGCTGCCCAAGGTTGAGCAACGCGATCGCTTTTTGCAAAAATTGATGCTGCATAAGCTGAAAACGGAGCCCAGAACTTGCGTGTCGAATATGTATCAATGGTTTTTACCCAGTTAGCATAGATTGCTCCGTAATTTGTTTCAAGTCCTTTGGCGCATTCTTTAAGTGGTAGAAAAATATCGTTATTGAAGGTTCTTTTTGGTGAATCAATAACCTTTGTGTCTTTTCCTACAATAAAATTGCTGCGGTGAGTGTCAATAATAGCAAAACAGTCTCTTCTTACGTTTTCTGTAAAATCTAATAATTCGTTTACTACTGCTCTCCAATTGTTTAGTAAAGAGGCTGTAACTGGAATATTTGTTTCGTCGTTATATGCTTTTGTGAAAAACTCTTCGGTTGATGAGTAGATCGTTGATAGTCCAGCATCACAAATGACGTCAACGGTGACGTTGTCTACGACTTCCAATAATCTTAATGTTTTTGACAGCTTAGTTGGTACGTCTCCAATAATTTTAGAAAGTTCAGCTTTTTTAGAGTCTGGAACAAAAATTCCAAGAGGAAAAAGAGCTTTAGCTTCAGGCAATACTGTTAATCTAGAGGTAGGAGCAGTAGAATTGACGGCCCAATCATGCTCGATTGAGATGTTTGGGTTGATATACATCTTTATAGAAGGTGAACCTTCGTTTACGTCATCTTCTATAAATGAATTTACCAACATTCCTCCAGAAGGACTGATTTTCTTTCTGGTATAATCAAACGAACCTAAGTAACGCTCTGTTGCTCCCATGGATAAAATAGTAGCGTCAGATGTAGATCTGCGAATTTTAAATACACCTAAAGACATATGATCATCATAGTCTTGTGTCTCAAATCCAATAAATCCTACTTTTTCTAACATTTCAGATACAGAAGTAATTCCTCTTTCTGATTCGTAAGAAGTAGCAGAAAGAGCAAAGTCAATTCGAGTGTCATTAACAAATGTGGTTTCAGTTTCAGAAGACAGAGCAATCAATTTGGTAACAGAATAATAATTTGGTGAGTTTGGATACACTTGAGTGTTGTCCGTTAAACCGACATAATATCCTTCTGCGTTTTCGTTATTTACTGCTTGCAGATCATTTAAAATAACAAAGCCTGCAGTTATGTCGATCGTCGTTCCAAATGAAATGTTGCTTGACACGCCTGGTGCAAATGTATTGCCTGCTGTTCCCACCCAATTAAATTCACCCTCGGTAATATTTTTATATTGTTGAGGAGTTAATAACACATGAAGAGGACGGCCGACTTGCCAGTTAGCTGAAAGCAGGGGTGTATCGCTAGAAGAAAGCATCGGGTACAGCAAAGCACTATAACTTTTAGCAAATGACTCACCTCCGTCTTCACCATAAGGAAGACGGACGGTATTTAATACACCAGGTGAGTTCAATACTTCTTTACAACTCGAAAAGAAGTAACGCTCTGCTGGTGTTGTGGGAGTTCCGTAAATTTCCTCCAGTTCACTCACAGTCGTTATTCTCATTGGCTCTGAAACTGGGCCTTGTGAAGCAAACCCGGGAACTACAACGACAGTACCTTCAGCTGTTGCTGTTCTTAGGGTCAAATCTTTTTCCGTAATTTGTACACCTGGTGAATTAATTAAACGTGCCATATATTTTATTTATTCAAAAACCGTTTATTTTTTTGTTACATAACTAATGTCTAGCTGGCTAAATTGAAACTCAACCGTCGTTTCAATCAACTCAGAATCTCTATATGAATAATTAATTGCTCCCAAATTTGTTGGAAAAGCAAAAAGATACTTAAATTCTACAACTTTCTCGTTATACTCATCTAAACAAATAATTGAAAAATTTGCTTCATACTCGTTTAACAAGCCAGATTCGTGCTGACTTTTGTTTGACATTTTATCTAATGGTGTCCCTCCATATTCACTTTCGAGTGGTGTGTTAAGAATTTCTAACCATTTCCATAAGACATAGTAATTTTGAAATTTATTGTCGACAACAAAACTTAAAGTTAAAGGTTGATAATTTGGTCGAGAGTGCGAAGAAAAGTTTGTTGATTGTCCTCCAAACCTTACCTCAATTGCCGGAATGGAAATTGTCGGAACGATTGTCCCGAATACACTAAATTGTATTGCATCTATATTTAAAAGTTCGTTCTCTGAAGATCTTTCTCTTAATATTTTTGGCAAATTTAAAATTAATATAAATTTGTCTTTAGCTGCTCTGTTTAGTGGAGAGTTTAAAGTAGGGTTTTGGCAAACAACAGAAGACATAGTTGTAATTATGCTAAACAAACTTATAACCCATACCCAATAGCTCTTCTAAGTCATGCTCATACTTGTCTGAGTTATCTAATTCGTGTTGATATAGATTTAAGTTTTTTGAGACGACAATTGAGGATTCTATTGGGTTTTCTATTATTTTTGTTGGAGTTGCTGGGTCCTTTAGCTGAAAAAATTCTGGACGTATCTCCCAATAACCATTGCTGGATATCTTAGATGGCTTATTTTGTGTATCAAATTCAATTATATCGAAATATTGTTGGCATATTTCCGGCTCCAAAATGAATAGAGCCCAAACTAGAGACATAACTCTATCATCAAAAAAATTGTCGCTCCGTTTGCGGAAAGTTCCATTAGGAAATCTTACAAATGTCTCTAGCTCAGATATTGTTGACGGATCGTTGATATGAAGTACTTTGAGGTGGTTTGTCCAATATCTTAAATTTTGTATAGCATCAAATCTAATATTATTATGAGAAAGTACTCCTAAACTTCTTGTGGATTTTTCTTGGCCAGAAATTACAGAGTACGCTACGATCTTTTCGTACATATTTTTGTGAAAAAGAGCATCTATTACTTGTCCTCCACAATTGTTTCTTTCTATTAAAATTGGAGGCATTCCCCAAGAGTGACCTATAGTAAGTAGTTTGTTAGCAAAATGGTACGGTTCAATAATTGATGAAGAATACACTGCAACTTGCTTTATCTCTTGCAAGTTAGTTACGTCCAAAATCTGAGCGACTGATGCTGCTCTGCCAATGCCTTCTCCAACGTCGACACCGATTACGTATAGATTAGATGGGCTTGGATATTCAAAAACGACATAATCGCCGCTGTCAGAACTCCATATTGGCAAACGTTTGTTGAGTTTGAAGGTTTCAATAACTGATGCACCAACTGCTCCAGCGGTACTGTCTAAAAAAGTGTTTCCGTACTCTTGTTGAAACTTCTCTTCAGACCCCAGCAGTTCAATTTGAGTTTCTTTCCACTTCTCGTCTCTACCAGGAACGTCCCACCAATCAACTCTTTCAGCTTTCCATTGTTTGAGTTTTCCACTTTCTGCACCAGAAAACATTTCATAGAATTTGTTACCGACACCGTTTGGTGTTGAAACCATTAAAACTTTAGAGCTTTTACCTGAAGAAACGGAAGGTATAACTGATGCCCAAAACTCATTAATAAGGTGAGGTTCGATGAAAGCTGCTTCGTCCAAACATACACAATTGAGGGAATCGCCTCGTATAGAAGTAGCAGTGGTAGTGGATACTATAATACTAGAGTCGTTGCCGAGAGTCATTCCTGTTTTTCCGTAGTCTTTTACTCCAGGCTTCATGTAATTCGGCAGTTGTTCATAAGCCATTCTAACTCTCTTAAAAATATTAATTGCTGTTGTTTCTTTGTTTGCGACAATAGCTATTCTGTAATCTTCATTAAAACAAACCATCCACAATGCAAAAATGGTCAACAGAGTGCTTTTTCCTGATTGACGACAGCTTAAAAGAGAAACAAATCTATTTTCTACCAACGACCTCAATACTCTTTTTTGAGCGTCGTATAATTCTATCTTTTGTTTACCTTTGTCTAATTGTACTATATAAAAAAAGTTTTCAGCAAAATAGGTAATGTCGTTGTAGCTTTTTTCAATTTCCTCAACCATTGCTGTTGTGAATTCATACTGAGCTCCAGCAACGGGTACGTTTTTAGATCCTCTATAATAAAAGGACTCGTCTATGGGATTACCATTAATCGCGGTATCTTGAAAAGAAGATTCCGCCATTTTATCGTCGTCTAATAACGAATCGATTAAAGAATTTTCATGAGCAATTACATCTTGCTTTACCTCAGAATTATACGCCGGATTTGCTTCAGTGGCGTTGAGTTTTTTCTTTTTAGGTCTGCCTCGTTTAGGCTTGTTTTTAGAACCTTTGGGTCTGCCTTTTTTAGATTGAGGATTTTGCTTGGGTTGAACTATCATTGTGCTTTAATTATATTTAGTCGCACAACAGATAACCGAACAAAGCTACGTTTTTTGCTGAGCAGTTTCTTGAAATTTTGTAATATTATTACCAACAATTCCTAATCTGACTAAATGTTCAACTATCACCTCAAACGAAGATGTCTTGAGATTCATTCTACCAGGAATATATTGATTTCCGTCATATAATTCAAAAAACGTATCACCAATATACGGATCGTTAATATAACACGTGCAAAACACAGACGCACCACCCGGATCTATCATTAGCGTCCAAGCTCTTGGATCTCCTACTCCATAATCTGCAAATAATTTGTCAGCTATATATCCAGAGTCTCTTAAGCGTTTAAGTGTGTATCCGAGAGTCGTAAGTTTGTTTGCCATGACTAATAATTATGGTCGTTAAATTTCATATCTACCTGATTAAACCAGACATAACATATTTTTGATGTTTAGTTTCAAACATTAACAGTTTTAAATCTTTGTTGATTTTGACTTTAATTGAATCTTCGCTAAAGCAGAACAATGTTAAATTTTGTATATTAAAACAAATAGACTCATCAATAGAGTTTCCTTCAAAATCATTAGCTAACAGCATGCTAATTTCGTTTGTGTTTGCTTTTAAGTCGTCTCCTATTTTTGTTACGACTTTGTTATCTTTTGTTAAGAAATAAATTTTTTCAGCATCTGCAACAATAGTTGCATACTTGATTATCTCAGACAATTTATTCTTATTGACAATGAAGGTCGTGTCGAAATTAATTTTTTTCAATTTTTCTTCCGAAATAATTTTTTTGCTTGTCATGTAAGACTCATCCAGCAAATAATATTTAAAAGAAAAATCGGCGTTTTTATATTCTATATGATTGTCGTTTATAGACAACTTCAATTGTTCTTCGGTTATATTTGAAAATAGGCGTAAGAAAGTTTTACATTCAGGAATTATACATTTGAAGTGCTCTGTTACAGTACAAAAAGATTCTCCCAAAAAAATGACTACGCCGTCTGAAGTATTAGCTGTGGTTTTGACTGTCCATTTACCTTCTTCGCTACAAAAGTCTAGAACAGCATTATCTGCTAATTTAGAAACAGGAGATAAAATATTATCAACTAAATCTCTTTTTGTTATATTTAAAATCATTAGTTAATTTTTGTTCTTTTTTTCTTAACTACAAACTCCAGTGAATCTAGTCTGTTTGCTATTCTTTCAAGGTTTGTGTTTATTTTGTTCCAGATGCTCTCGTCTTTCAATGATGCAGAAGCTTGTAATAGAGGAGGAGATTGAGGCAATTGCGAGTTGGGATGATGTAACGGCATAGCAGGAGGTGGCTGAACGTTCTGCTGGAGGATTGCTTGTTGCTTGGTATTTGTAATTTCCAAAAAAGAACCGTCTTGAGGAAGGGGTTGAAGCGTTTCTGCTTCTTGATTTATTCTAGCTGTTAACGGATCTATTTTAGATATATGTTGTCCCTTAAGGATGTTAGTTGGGTTTACTCTTGCTGCTTGTGATGTGCCAGCTGGTCTGCTGGTGGTTTTTTCATCTATTGCTAGAAGTTCGCTTCCAAAAATTTTTGCAATTGTTGCTGCTGCTATTTTGTCATCTGTTATCATAATTTTATTAATGTAATCCTCCTTGAATGCCTTTTCTTATTACCGCAGTTGCAGACCATGGATGGAGTGATTCAATGTGATCAGTCACGACGCTGAAATCAAGTATACATCCCCTGTCAAACAGATCGTCTAGGCCTTGATATAGCAGCCGAATTGCATCCTCTGTAAATAATAGAGTTGACCCGTTTAGTTCTGCAAAAGCTTGTTCGTCTCTTCGTTTACAAACAATAACTACTTCAGTTGGTACTTGTTTTCTAGCCATTTCAACCACATCTTCAATAAAAATCGGCTTAGATGGATCAAACTGTACGGTTATTTTTGCTATCGATCGTTGACTGTGCCCGTTTGCTGCTCTGCCTCTCTTAGTAATTGCATCTTGAGATAACTCAAAAGAGCACGGGCATGTCGAACTGTACACATAATTTACTGTCAAGAAAAATTTATACGTTTTATCATGCTTTTGACCTTCTAGGACACAATCGTAAAAGATATATCCTTCCATCTTATCGTGGCTTAGCTTGACTCCATCAACGATTTTAAATACTTGCTCGTCTGGTGCATCGTCCGGTAGTTCTTTTCTTGTTCTTAATGCTTTTTGTGTCCAAGGATACTTAAACTTCATTTTACAATAAATGTCTCTAGATCCTTGCTTTTTTTGTAGAGCATCTAAAATTAGTTTGATTCCCTCTATGGATACGTGATTTGCTATTTGTTCATGCATTACGATAGGAAATCTGCTTAAGTTTAAACCTTTGGCATTAGGATTGTCCAAAGATCCATACAAGGATACTGATGTGGTCAGCTTTTCTATTGAACCGTCTCTACGAATAAAATTTACTGGTAAATCTACACCTGAAACTCCAACCTTGTTGATAGGTACTCTAGCACCAGGAATAACTGGATTAACCTGAGGATCGGGAAGATCACTATCTTCTGGATAATGATCCTCATCGTACTCGAACTTCAAATGATTCATATGGTTGTGGTAGTCGCTCAGCTTAGAAAATTTCATGGTATCGTTATTCTGCATGCAATAAACATAAAACATTTTTTGTTAAAATCAACTAGTTTTGACATAAAAAAAAACGCCTTGCGAACATATGTTCGCAAGGCGTTTAAATGCGTTTGTTTAGTCTTTTTTATTATCGTCCATTACTTCAAATTCTGCGTCAACAACGTCGTTTTGCGACTTTTGCTCGCTCGTCGGATTGGCAGAATTTGATTCGGCAGCTTGTTTGTATATCTCTGAAGCAATTTGCTGAAATTGGGTTTGAAGTGAATCATAATCGGTTTTAATTACGTCCACATCGTTACCTTTAAGAGATTCTCTGAGCTTTTCAATTGCATCTTCAACATTTTTCTTGGAAGCTCCATCCACTTTATCTCCAAATTCCTTAAGTTGTTTTTCGCATTGATAAGCAAGATTGTCTGCATTATTACGAATTTCTATTGCTTCTTTAGCTTTGAGATCTTCTTCTGCGTGAAGTTCAGCTTCTTTTTGCATTTGCTCTACTTCTTCCTTAGATAAACCGCTTGAGCCTGTGATGGAGATTTTTTGTTCTTTTCCTGTGCCAAGATCCTTAGCAGAAACATTGAGAATTCCGTTGGCATCAATGTCAAACGTCACTTCAATTTGAGGAACTCCTCTTGGAGCGGGAGGCAAGCCGTCTAGGTGAAATGTACCTAGATTTTTGTTGTCTTTGGCGAGAGGTCTTTCACCTTGAAGCACTCTAATTTCAACTCCTGGTTGATTATCAGCATATGTAGAAAACACGTTGGTTTTTTTAGTTGGTATTGTCGTATTTCTGTTAATCATTGGAGTTGAAATTCCTCCAGCTGTTTCGATAGAAAGAGTGAGAGGAGTAACGTCTAGTAGGAGTACATCTTTGACGTCGCCTTTCAATACACCGCCTTGTATAGCAGCACCTATTGCTACTACTTCATCAGGATTTACACCTTTATTTGGATCTTTTCCTAAAAGAGTTCGAGCAGTTTCAATTACTTTTGGCATGCGAGTCATACCTCCCACTAAAACGAGCTCATCGATATCTTTAGATGACCAGCCGGCATCTTTTAAACAATCTTTAACTGGCGTTAGAGTCTTTTCAAACAAATCATCTGTTATTTGCTCTAGCTTAGATCTAGTAATTTTTTTCTGAATGTGTTTTGGTCCTGTCGAATCTGCTGTAATAAAAGGCAGATTAATTTCGTACTCTTGAGATGATGATAAGGCTATTTTGGCTTTTTCGCTTTCTTCTTTTATTCGTTGAATTGCGTCTGGTTGCTTGCTCAAGTCTACGGTTGTGTCTTTTTTGAACTCCTGTACAATCCAGTCCATTAGCCTATTGTCCCAATCATCACCTCCTAAATGAGTGTCTCCGTTTGTTGATTTGACTTCAAATACGCCATCAGATATTTCAAGTGTTGATATGTCAAATGTCCCACCTCCTAAATCATAAACTGCAATTTTCTCGTCTTTGTTGCTATCGAGTCCATAGGCGAGAGAAGCAGCTGTAGGTTCGTTTATAATGCGCTTCACATCCAAACCTGCAATTTTGCCGGCATCTTTAGTAGCGTTTCTTTGAGAATCATTAAAGTAGGCTGGGACCGTTATAACAGCTTCTGTGATTTTTTCTCCCAGCTTAGCTTCTGCGTCAGCTTTAAGCTTTGCCAACAACATTGCTGAAATTTCTGGAGGAGAAAACGTTTTTGCCTCTCCGTTTATTTCAACTTGGATGTGTGCATCGCCGTTTGCTGCTTTTACAACTTTGTATGGAACTTTTTGTGTCTCTTGCTTTACGTCGTCGTACTTCATTCCCATAAAACGTTTTACGGAAAAAATAGTGTTCGATGGATTTGTTATTGCTTGTCTTTTGGCTGAATGTCCTACAAGTCGTTCTCCTGTTTTGGTGAACGCAATTACAGAAGGAGTGGTTCTAGATCCCTCTGAATTTTCTAGGACAAGTGGTTGTCCACCCTCCATAACAGCTACGCAAGAATTTGTTGTTCCAAGGTCAATTCCAATAATTTTACTCATGTATTATTTAAATGTATTTGTTTAATTGTTTAATTGTTTAATTGTTTATGTCAATAGAAGAATTAAAGATCTTCTAAAAGCTTCTTTAGTTTTTCGTCAGTTGATTCGTCAGTTTCGTTTAGGGATTCGGGAGACGGGCTTTCGTACACCCTTTCTATCGAGACTGCTGTTTGATTTTTTGATGAGGGAGAAAAATCAGCTTCGTTATCATCTGATTCCTCATTAACTGAGTTTGAAGTTGTAGTTAAATTGAAAAAATGCTCGTCCAACAATCTTTGCATCTCTGAAGGTGTAGTTTGTTTATTAACAGCCTTGAGATCATGAACAGAATTGTGAATTTCTTCAATTTTGGATTCGTCTAAATTTAAAGAGGAAGGAGCCAAAAACTTAGATGAAGCGTATGTCACCATTTGTTTACCTCCACGATTTGAGCCAGTCCTGCTTTCGCACTTAATTCTTAGGGTAGATCCATTTAGCACATCGAACACTTTTTCGACACCAAACTCTTGCGAGTCGTCTCCTTCTAGAGCAGACTCAATGATTTTATTAAGTTCTTGTCCATAACGAAGAATTTTTACTTTCCCTTCGTTTTCGGGATTTTCTGGATCTGAAATTACGTATACATTAACCAACCAAGATTCTTTTCTAGACAATACACGTGATGACTCCTTTTCCGACTCAGTGCCTGTTCTATAGGTCTTTAGATAATAGGAATCAATTGGGCAAGATTCTCCGAAGGTTGTAGGACAAAGAGCTGTAACATATTTGCCTGTTGCGTTTGAATTCCAACCATGCATGTAATAATGGAAGATTGTTTCTTTGGGCAAATTGGGGTTTGGAACTAGTCTTACTTGATATGTATTACCAGCTGTAAATTTAAGGATTTCTTTGTATAGGCCATTTCCTCCTCCTTCTTTTTTATCAGATGTTAGGGATTGCTTGATGGCTTCGAACATTGTTTTTGTGTTAATACTCATAATTGCTAAAAAGTAGAATAATATATAAACGGCATTAGGTCAACTGTTGTTTATGAAATTTGTTTGTGCACGAAGTCGCTGAGTACCGGAAATGCTTTTTTCACGTACGGTTTAAGATGTTGAGACTTATTATAGTTAATATACAAAGTTTGAAACTGATCTAATAATTCTCCAACAAAAAAACGTTGAACGTCTTCTGCTAGATTTTTTAATGATGTGAACACATCAGAAAACTCAAAAAGGCAATACAAATTAATTTTGTTTTGCTTATAATGAGTCATCCAAGCATAATTGTCTGCTAATTGAAATCTTGCATAATTGTGCAGATGTATTTTGTTCTGTACGCAAAAATTAGCAATAAATTTAAAAGAATTTTTAACTGATTCTATTTGTTGATCGGGATCTTGCAACATTATAGTCTTCTTATAAGTCGTATATGATTTTATAGCACGTAAACTAGAATAATATTCGAGACTGAAATACTGAACGTCTGGATATAACATATACGGAGCTTTAAAAAAAAGATCTGGATCAAGCTCAGGATGCTTTTTAAAAAGTGTAGATATTCTTTTGAGATGTTTATGTTTTTCGGTATCTACGATGTCCGAAAAATCTTTTTTGAGCTTAAACGGTTTTCTTCTTAGACTTTTTGATACCGCTAGGTGTTTGTTGTATAGCAATTTTTCCAGTTCCGTAATCTGTTGTTGCATTTGTGTTTAATTTTCTTATTGTAGATTTTGTAATTTTAGATTTAATTAAAGATGGATATATATACAAAAGATTAGAAATAGCTTCTCTGAAAGAATCTGAATCAGTAACTTCTGTAAAAAAATCTTGATAAGACTTATTTTCCAGTATAAGAGAAAAAAAAGCAGTAATATTAATTTTTTTATTTTCTATAATTGAAATATAAGAACCTGCCTTTAATACACCTTCAATAAATTCTTTGGAATGAAGTTGATCTAACGGAGTGACATCTGATGAGCTGCCTTCAGCAAAAACATTGATATTCATTTAGGCTAATTATTAAAGACAAATAAAAATTCGACGCTAGGATACAGGAGAAAGAAGCTTAGTGAACTCGATGAACTCTTCCGTCAAATTACCTCCTGCTGCAGCTTCATGTCCACCTCCAGAGGCTATTCTTTGAACAAATTTTGATACATCTATTGTGCAATTGTTAGAGTTTCTACGAACAGCAATACGTTTTTGATCAATTAGCACAGCAATAGCTACGTCGACGTTATGCTTTTTGCAAAGCCAATCACAGCACTCTTGAACAAACTTATCACAGAATACTGCTCCAATTTTTATTCCTGTTTGGTCCTCAAAATCTATTTTTCCAAAAAACGGATTTAATTGTTGTATGTATTCTTGCTGTCTTTTTTCATATAGTGAAATTGTGTTTTCTTTAAACTTATCAAACGGTTTAAATCCATTGTAATAATCATCAACAAAAGATTGAAATTTGTTTGACATTGAATGATAAACAATGTTTAAGTTTTTTGATAACGGAGTAGTTTTTGCGTTTGAATCCCAATCATCAGCTAATGCAATGAGTGTTTTTTGAGCTGAAGTAAGTGGTTTTTCAGTAGGTTTAAAAAAAGTATCATATATTAATTTAGCACAGCTTGTTTCATTATAAATTCTTGTTGTTGCGTTCTTAAATGAGAATATGTTTGTTTTATGGTGATCTAAAATTACTGTCTTAGTTGTATCAATCAAGCTTCCTATCTTAGATACATCGAGATCTAAAAAGTACAATCTGTCCCACTGCTTATTTTGAGCAAACAGTTTGTTTACATCAGCTTCAAGCTTAATGGGTGTTGTATTAACGACATCTAATTTTTTACCGTACAACCAACATAAAACCAAATAACTAACCACCCCGTCTAAGTCGTTGTGACAAACTACCTGAATTGTTTTTGGAGAGCTCATATGTTTTTATATTTATGTCTCTTCTAAAATAGAGTTAATTGCTTGGTCTGCGTTTTTTACAATATCCTCCGTGCTTTCTTTGTCTGGAGCAAAATAATCGGTGTTAGTTTGCTTCAGTGTAAGTGTGCTGTAATTGCATTTAAATGCTGCTGATCCATAATTTGGACCAAATCTGTTTTTCTGAATTCCCATGTTGATAATTCCAAGCTCTCTGTCTTCTTCTTCTTGCCATAACGAACAAATAATATCACAAGTTGCTGCTAACCCGATGGATTCTGATATTCCCTCCATTCCGGGGGATGCTGTATTAAAGCTCGCTCTGTTTAATTGTGTTGCAGATACAAAAGGTATATTGTATTTGAATGCTAAAGCTCTAAGCTGCTCTGATATTTCTTTTACTGTTTCGTAAGAATTTAAGTTTTTTGCAATAGGTTGTAGTAGATTAATGTAATCTATCACGACTATATCCGGAGTAAATCCTTTGTGCTTTAATTTGGTTATAAACGAATCTATTTGTCTAACAGTTATGGTTTTAGGAGGATATTCTTTAACAATCAACTTACTAGCTATTGTTCTTTTGATGTGAAGAAGTTGTTCTTTGAGCTCTCCAGTAAATGTTTTTAAATCGTTGTGTGGAATTTGAGTAAGTTGAGCACTTATTCTCTTTGCATACATAAACTCTGACATCTCGAGAGAAATAAGCAAGACGTTTTTGTCGGACATCAACATGTTTGTTGCTATGTTTCCTAAAACAATTGATTTTCCAACATTTACTTGTCCGGCAAACACAGTTAATGTTTTTGGAAAAAGCCCACCTTCTGTTTTTTTATCAAAAAACTCCCATCCTGTAGGAATGGGATTATACACAGCAACCAACTCTTTAATGTGACGATCAATATCTTCGAAATACCAATGTCCGAGATTTTCTTTTAGTGTGACATTGTAGGCTTTTTCAAATTCAACTAGCGTCTCTTCGATGTTAAAAGTTTGATCAGAAAATTTTTCAGCTACATTTAAAATAGTTTTGTACACTAATCGCTCTTTAAAAAATCGTTCGGTGTTGTGTATTAACTCATCTTTGTTGAACTTGTTTTCTAGGTTCAACAACTTGCTTTTAACGTCGTTTAATGCAGCCTTATCTTCTTCTGAAGTTATTCTGGCTTTAAGTTCTGTGACTGTTGGAGTGCTTCCCCTCTCAATAAAAAATCTGGAAATGTGTTTTATAATATTACCTACATTTTTATCGGTAAAAATAATATCGTCAACATATCCTACAATTGAGCTAAGATACTCTTGATCCGTTAGAGCGTTTAAAAGTAAAATTCGCTCAAAGAAATCTAAATCCAGCTTGCTAACTTGAGGCTGTTTTTTTGTCATCTATTTTGCGAAAAAAATTAATCTTCGATGTCTTGTGCTAGAGTTTCGATTTCTGCTGAGGATCCGTATCTAAGCTCTTCTAATAGTTTTTTTTCTAGAGAAGGACAAATTTTTTCCCAAAAGGCGTTATCCTTTTCTACGTTTTTTCTGTATCCAATACTCTCTCCTTCAAATTGATAAGTTTTTCCTGCTTGTTGTATCACTCCTAGTGCTAATGCTAAGTCGAACAATCCAGTATTTGAGTCCAATCCCGTTTTAAAATTGAGATACAACTCGGTCTTCAAAAATGGAGGAACAATGCGGTTTTTAACTGTCATTGCACTCATTGTAATTCCGGATACGTTATTTGAAATTGCTATTGAGCTCTCGTCTGGATTTTCCGATACCTTTTCGTTTCTTGTAGAAAGTTGGACCAAAACTGAGGCTAGATAAATTGGGCCTTTTCCACCTGCTTGGTTTTTAATCAAGCTAGGAAACATTTCCATTCCCTCATAAATGTGATTTGAAAATAAGATCGGAACTCCAGCTTTAGCAGCTTTATATGTAATTGCTCTCATCATGCTTTTGGTAGCTTTAGCCCGCTGTCCAACATCAGCTGCGTCCTTTCCTTTACGCGCATCTTCGATTTCTTTTGAGGATGCTAAATTTCCAAGAGAGTCGATGGAAATTATAAATTTGAGGTTGGGGTCGTTTGCAGCTATTACGTTGTCCAAAAAAGTTGATATTTGATTTCTGCATTCTTCTATTGTTTCAACGGGATAATATTTTGTTTTTTTTAAGTCCATTCCGACGTTTTTTGCGCTTTGCTTGTCTACAGCAACTTCTGAATCCCAAATTACGGCTATATATCCTTTCTTTTGAGCGTTTGCTAACACCTTGTTGATAATCAGAGTTTTGCCGGCGCCTGATGGACCAGCAAATCCTGTAATTCTGCCAACAGGTATTCCTTTATACAGGGATCCAGAAATTATGGCGTTCAATGCCTTCGAACCAGTATCTATCCAATCTGACGGCGTCGATATGGTAGATTCATCTAGTACTTCTCCGTCTGGGTTAAGCTTGTCTACTTCTCCAAATATTTCTTTTAGGTTTTTCATAATAGTAGTATAAACGAAAAACAAACAGATTCAACTTTCTTCTCTAATCAATCTGTTAAAGAGTTCTATATCTCGTCTATACCATTGCGTTATCTTTTGTATGCTTTTTTCTGAAAAAGTTCCTCTAGTTTTTTCTGATTTGTTGTGCTCTTTTGGTGGAAGAGTTATGGGAATTTCTAACTTTTGAAAAAACAAATTTAATTGATTAATCATTAAACACAAATGAACATTCTGAGTCCAATACGTTAAAAACTTAAACGGTGTAAAATTTGTAATGTCGTCGTTTGTAATTTTTTCCACAACTTCATCTAAACAAATGCTTTTATCTGAATATGCAAAGTGTAAGTGAGGTTTAAAGTCCGGTCTTGGAGTTTTTTCTTGTAGTCTATAGTTTAAAAAAGACTCGAATCGCTGTATTGGATGTCTTATTATTGTAAATGACGCCGAATCAGTTTTCGATGCTTGAACATGACCTTTGTATTTGATATAATCACCGAAATTTTTAGAATTTTTAAGAGAAGTACCTGCTGTTTTGGGAGTATGAACAAATGTTATTTTTTCTTTTTTATTAAAAACATCTGCAAATAATTGTAATTTAGCTGAGTTCATTTTGAATGCAAAAAAAAAAGCTTCCTGTAGGAAGCTTTTTTAAAAAAATTAAAGTTTCAAAATTAATCTTCAGAGTCAAATAACTTGACTACTTGTGGTTCCTTGACAGCTGGTTGAGGAGCTGGTGGCTGAAACATATGTTCGTACTGAGCAGTGAATTGAACCGCAAACGGAATTTCGTCGCACGTTGTAATATTAGACTTGCGGAAATTCCATACAGTAGGTTGAGACTTGTCTGCTTGAAACTCTCTAAAGAATAAAGGAAGTATTTGCAATTGCAATTGGTTTGTTTGTGGGTTTGGTTGTACGTGAACCAATGCTGGATTTTCTACCGCAATGATTTCTTTGTCTTGCTTGAGAATTTTCCCAATAATAATTCTTCCGATGTTGTCTAAAAAAACAGTAAGGGTTTTAGTTGTGTTGTTATTCATAATGGTGTTTATCAGTAAATACTTTAGGGATATTTTTGTTTAAGTCAACCATATCAAATGTGTATTGTAGTATTTTTTCACCTTTTGGTGTTAGTAAAATTCTGTCATCAGACGCAATAAAAATTAAATCATACATTTCCAACAAGTATAAAAAGTCGTTCAAAAGTGGTTGATTGAGACATTCTTGTAAATAGCAGTCTTCATCTAAAATGCTTTTAAGAGTGTAATACAAGTCATCGTATGTAAGAGCATCAAAGATTTGTTCTGCAATATGCATCTACTTTATTTATCGTCCGACAATAAGTCGAACAAATCAGTTTGAACTTCTTTTCCAATTTCTGGCAGCGTCCATCCTATTGCGCTGTATAATCTTTCCGTTGGTTGTGTTACGAGTTTTGAAAACATTTTGTCCCAGTCAACCTTTAACCCAAACTCACTAGGAAGAACGGAGACGTAAGCAATAGCGTCGAGACCATATCTGTTTTTAGCACAGTATAATTTTTTTACTTTTTGGCCGGTCGCTATCGCTTCTAATTTGTCTTCTAGCTTAAACTCCTTCAAGAGTAAATTATAAGCAATTGCTCCTTTTACGTGAGATGGAGTGCCTTTCTCATATTTATATAAAGAAGCGTTTACGGAGTATTTTTCTAAATTATTAATTGAAGTTCTCGCTGCAATATCATTTGGATCTAGCTTTTTAAATTCTTCATAACTTTTTCGATAAACCTCGTTTGTTTTTTTGAAATCCTCTGTTAAAAGAGAAGTCTTAATAATGCTTTCAATAAAGGCTTTTACTTTTTTGGGAGTAGTTGAACGAACAAGCTCTATTCCGGTATACTTGAATTTATCGGTTGCTACTCCTTCTTCATCTAATACGTGTAAAATATATCTCTTCTTTTGCAGAAAAATGCCGACGTCTGATATAACTTCTCTTTTAAAGACATATCTCGGATCAATTGAAAAAAGTTCTTTTCTAGCCCAATTTAAAATTTCGGAGTTTACATGAGAATCTAATTCGTTTACAATTTCATGAATCTTTGGCGAAATTTTCCCATCGTCATCTGTCAATTTTAAATCAAGCGCATGTAAAATAGGTTGTATCGAAATATAAACGGAATCGGTATCTCCGTATTTAGTAATTGAGTTAGAGATGCCGTATTTTGATGAAACATAGCTGTCGAGAATATTTCCTCCAGCTTTTGCTACATTTTGTCCAGTCATTGTAATTGACATAGCATTGTCGATGTCCATTAAAGACGAATGCTTATTGGCAAATGTCCCGTAAATGGAATTGAGTAAGATTTTATATGTATACTGAAGCGTATCAAAATACGTTGTTTTTAAAAGAGTTTCTTTATCTTTCTTGTTTGTTTTTTTGAGTTCCTTGAGCTTTTCTTTTGTGTCTACTCGTTCTTTATAAATTTGATCGATCAAATTTGGTATAACACCTTTTGACTTTTGAGAATATAAAACTCCAGCTTTAGATAAAGAAATTTTTTCTTCGGTTAAAAATTTTGCCAATTTTGAGGATGATATTTTGTGGATCTTACCGTCAATCAGTCTGATTGTAACTTCTGGCGTAACTCCAAATTCTCCTTCTATTACTTTGCCTATTTTTGTTTCAGGAGAAATATTCAATGTGATAATCGTATTCGGATAAAGAGAGTTTACGTCAAAACTTACAATTGATTTTTGAAGTCCCTTTTCAGGGTCTCTGACAAATCCTCCCTCGTACGATTCTCTTTCTTGATTGTTGGGAAAAGTCGGTATTATGAAACCTTGCCTTGACGCCTGTATTGCAACTGCTCCTGTTACAATTGCTACTTTTCCAAGTGCGGCTTCAAAGTTGGTGCAACCTTTATAAGAAAGCATTCTAGCAATTTCGAGAAATTTAAGCTTCTCTTCCAACCTCACAAGCAAATGGACATCTTGAATATTGTAATCAACAAACAATTTCCAATCTTTATGTGCAAGTTCACCTAAACTGACTGCATTATGAGCTATCTTTCCCTCTCCTAACTCTAGTTCTGAAATGAAATTTAAACTAAACGATTCTCTCTCTCCTGGTGAGAATGTTTTGTATAAATCCATATAATCTATAAGAGAAACGCCAGCTATAGACCAAACGGTCATTTCTTTGCCCATATCAGTAAACACTTTTCTGCCTCTTACTGAGCCGAGTGGAGAGAGTTGATTTACAAAATCATCACCAAAAAGTTTAGCAAATCTATTAATGATATACGGAAAGTCAAAACCACTACTGTTCCAACCGGATGCTATATCAGGATAATCAGACTTCCAAAATTCAACAAAACTTAAAATTAAATCTCGCTCAGAAGAACACTTAAAATATTTGCAGTGTTTTAACTCTGTTTCATATTCCTTTTCAAGGCCCCACGTAAACGTCTTTTTTTGCAAAGTGTCGTACACCGTAATGAGATTGATTGGAACGGCTGCTTTTTCTGGAGTTGGAAAAGAGGAGTCGTGAGTGGTATCTACTTCAATATCTAATAAAAAAGTTTTAAGGGGAAACTGTGAAAAACTCGGATCGTTGTTTTGCTCCTTAAACATTTCAATTAAAAATTGTTGTTCTGGAGCTAAGTTATAAAACAATCTAGAGTTTGCAGTCTTTTCTACAAACTTTCTTCTTTCAAGACTATTTTTAAATACCTTCTTTAAAAGAGAAGTTTTAAATATTGAAGTTGCATCTGTGGCACCTTCTTTTTCCACATATAAAAACGGTCGAAAAGGTATTTCCGTATCAATTCGTTGTCCGTCTATGCTCCATGTTCTTAGAAAGATTGATTCGTTAAAAGGATTGTAATTGACATTGCGATACATGTGCGCATTATAGTTTACTATAAGCTGAAATCTACATTGCTTAGTTTATTTTTTGTATATGCTTTCTCTCGCTTGAATTAAACTCGGTAAAATATGCTTCGTAATGCTTTGAGAGATTGCGATCGTCGTCTAGCCAAAATTTGTCAGCATACGCTCTTGATTTTTTACAAAAATCTAAGTATACCGTTTGATTTTTAAGAGAAGTTTTTAAACAATCAATAAATTCGTCTCCAGATTTATACTTTAAAAACGCATCTTTGTATGTTACCATATCGGGACACACGCAAGGCAAACCTAAAGCTCCTGCTTCGATAAGTTTTATGTTTGATTTACATCTATTAAAATTATTATCTTGCAGACAAGCAAATGTAATTTGTGCACCGGAATTTGCCATAGCTGCTGGAAAGTCTGGAAGTTGAACCCATGGGAAAAACTTCATTTGGCCGTTGTCAATGAAAGGTTTAAGTGGAAGCGGGTACGAGCCGTAAAAATGCCAACTAAAATCTGATCTCGTTCGAACTATGTGTTGAATAACATGAGCAAAGTCGTCTTGTTGATTTGCTCTATTTGTAACGTCAACGTGTGTACCTGAGGCAAAAATTGCTACTATTGGCTTTTTTTTATTTTTTTCAAATTTTTTAGCCAAGTCTCCGAGATTGTAATATCTATCAAACCACCATTTCATTAAATAATTAGGAATAGAAGTTACGTTCTTATTGCCAGATTTTTCAATCATATAGTCTCTAAAATAATCACTAGTAACTATAATTTCATCCATCATTGATAAAATCTCTTTTATCGAATCTTGTATTTCGCTAGAAGTAAATGCATCTCTGTTTCTATTATAGATAGGAATATCCTCTGCAAACACGACATCATCGACTTCATAAATGAGCTTTGTTGAATTTTGCTTAGAAAGCTCTTTTAACACTTTAATAAAATCTTTTTGATAAGGAGTTGCTTGTCGTTGAAATTTAATGGCTTGAACTGTATTGTAAAATCTCGGATCTAAAATCATTGCAGTAGATTCAACAATAACAGCCTTTTGATATAAGTTTAATAAAAAGTTCGGAGCCATGCATCTGTAATATCCACAACCTCCATAATCAGCTAAATAATTTACTGCTCTTTTAAGATTTTGACCAGGCATTTCTGGTGGGGGTAGAGGTTGTGCGTTTACTGGCCTATGTATATAAGTTTGAGCAGGAATGCCAATGGGTAAACCAAGTGGAGCACCAAGAGTGTTTTGTATTCCGTATTGTATTGGAGTTGTCATTTTATGTAATTAAATATGTAATGCGTTTAGGTCAATTTTTAATTGATGTTATTCCGTTTTTCTTGACCAAATGGATAGTGTGATTGGCTTTAGACATAACTTCGTTGCTTCGGTGTGTAATTACGTAACACGACTCTGAAAGCTCGGAATATCGTTCCCTTAAAATATTCAATGTCAAATTAACTCCCTTATCATCCAAAGATGAGTCAAACAATTCATCGTAAAATACCGTATTAAAATTAACGTCTCCTTGCAACCTTCTAATGTCTGAAAACGCAAAAAGACAAGCTAAGTCGATTCTTTTTCTTTCTCCTCCAGAAAAATTAAAATAAGATTTTGATTGCATTTTTTCGTCTACTATTTGCTCCTCAAAAAACTCATTAAACTGACAAAGACAGTTAGCGTCAAGTTGTTTTAAATAAAAAGCTATTTTAGAATTCATAATTTTTAGTATTTTCTTTACTATAAATGACTTTATTCCTTCTTCTGAAAGAATAAACTTTACGCTTTCTAAAATATTTAAATTGTTGTTGAGATCATTAACTAGCAATTCGCAACTTTGTATTTCAGATGTAAGTGTTGCTATTTTGCCTTTCAGCTCATTGTTGTTGCACGATCTCAAAGAACTAATTTCATCTTGTGTCTCTTTTAAATTTGAAGACAGCATAGATAGAGCTGAATTGGTACTTGTTATTTCGGAAGTATTTTTTTGAATAGCAAGTCTGGCTTGCATACAAGCCTCTTGTTGTTGATTAAGCTTTTCGATGTTTGATTTTATTTCGTTTATTTGCTTTTGCAGTTCTTTTTCTGATAAATCATTTTGGTTTAATGAAGACTCTAACTTTGCAATAGTTTCTTGAATGTGATTCACATGTTCTTGTGAAAATTTTGTATTGCAGGTAGGACAAAAGTCTTTGTTTGTTTGCAATGATTTAATTTGCTTTAATGTGTTATTCGTGTCGGCTTGTACTTTGTGAAGCTGAGACATTAGCTCATTTAGTTGAATGTCCCTTTGTTGTTTGTTGTTTGCTAATTTTTGCTTTTTTTTGTCGAGGTCAGATGTTGTTATGTTTTCTTTGCTTGACAACTTTTCGAGCTTTACGTTTAATATTTCAATATCAGCTTGGAGTTTTGCTTTTTTTTCTTCTAATCGTTGAGTACGGTTAGTCAATTCAGTTTCATATGTTTCAAGCTGTTTAGAATTAAACTCATACTCTTTTTTGAGAATTTCGAATTTGGAAAATGCTACATCATAATCTTTTTTTGATGCGTTGAACTGATCTCTTGCTTTAAGAATCATTTGAGAAAAAAGCTCTAATCCTAAAATGCTTTCTATAAACTTTCTTTTATCTGTTTTAGACAATGCCATGAAAGGCGTTGTGTTGTTTACCGACGTTACTACCGAGTTCTGAAATACAGAAAAAGGAGTTCTTAGCAAATTTTGAATAAACTCGTTTGTTTTAGCTAAAGTAGATCTTGTTATATCTTGGTCGTTTTTGTATAAGACACATTTAGTTGGATTTAAAAATCTGTGAATTTTATATGTTTCTGTTAGATTATTGGTCACTACATCAAACGTTAACATTGCCTCACATCTTTTGTTAGTAAAAGAGTTTTGTATGTGATCTTTTGGTATGTCATTCAGTGTGCTTCCGTATAAACAATACGTAAGCAAATTAATAATTGTTGTCTTTCCTACCCCGTTCTTTGAGTCTTCTTTGTCGTAATTTGTTCCAACTATAGCATTAACTCCTGGTTGAAGATTAACAGTTATAGACTTGTCACCAAATGACAGAAAGTTTTTTCCCTCAAGTGTTTTAAAATTAATAATACGCATTTGTAATAAGCAAACAATACTTGATTATATATACTTTTCAACTACTTCAAATTAATGTATTTTTATTAATCGACAAAAATTTAAATTTAATTGATTGCTTAGCTGATGAGGAGAACACACAAAATCACACGGGTAGTTATTAACCATTTGATATATGTTGTAATCGAATTGCTCTTTTAAAAACTTAATCAATATTGTAGAATCGCAATTAAATTTTGCTAGTTGATGAGGTTCAATTTCAATAATGATAGTAGGCTTATAATTTAAAATAGTGTTGACTGCACCTTTTAATACTTGTAATTCATAACCTTGCACATCAATTTTTATAAAATCCACTTTAGGCAACTTTACGTCATCTATTTTAATAGTTTTTACTGAAATGTTAGTATCATTGATTTCTTTAATTGACATATCTCCATGATTAACTAAATCACCTTTCAAATCCGGCTCTAACACCGTAACATGTTTGGATTCGTTACCAACTGCATTATTAAATATTGTAATATTGGTTAACTGATTTAGACAAGAGTTTGCTGCAATTTGCTGAGAAAATAATCTCATAGGTTCAAAAGCAAACGTCTGTCCTTTATGTGCAAGCATGCTCATGTTAATGGTGTGATATCCAAAATTTGCTCCGATGTCTAAACAATTATCATCAGACTTTAATGTTTTTACTAAAAACTCGGTAATGTGTGGTTCCCAAGTTCCTTTGCTAATTACATCATTTCCTATGGCGTCGTTTTTTAAGAACATATACGTTTTTTCAAGTCCGAACTCTTGTATTTTAACGCTAGTGTAAATTTCTTGTTTAAGATTTTTCATAGAAATATTGTTTGAAATTTCTGCATCACGTATGTTGGTTCTAGAGTATGGTTTTGCCTATAGCTAACATAGCGAGGTGCAAATTGATTAATCTTGCATAGTAGATCCTCTGAGTTGTCGTACAATATTCCTTGGTTGTCCAATAAAGAATAGTGATTTTTTTCGTTTGAGCCAGAATATGTGAATACTGGTTTGCCTTTAGACATAAACTCCGCAATTGTTAAACCAAATGTCTCTCCTCTATGGCGAGCGTGTAATAAAGCATCACACGTGTTAATAAATTTGGTTTTTTCAAGTAAGGAAGAAGTGCTGTTTGTAAAAATCACTTTAGGGTGATCTGTAAATTTATAGGTATTGCAAAACAAAAAGCGTATGTTAGGTATTGCGTTTGCTGCTTGTTCGACAACAGAATGTACAAATGGAATATCGAATGTTTCTAGTCCTCCATACCGACCCAATACAATACAATCAGAAGAAATATTCAACCGTTCTCTAAAATTTTCTTCGGTGTTAGGAAGATTAACCATATGAGGAACATATGGTATAGCGTTATCGCTACAATGTTCGCTTAACCATTTAGACACATATGCGTATATGTCTCCGTGAGCTTGATTGGCGTTGCAGGGAAATACTGCGTGTACACAAGTTTTAATATTAAAGGGAATTTTTCCATCGTGTTCCCCTGCCTTAATTCCATAAAACACATCAGCTTGATTGTCTTGTATGAATTTATTAATATCTGTAAATTCAGTATATCCAAAAACTTCAAATTCTTGTTTAAATTTTTGAATAGCCTTAGTATCATTTGTGTGATGAGTTTTATCATGCGCAATTATGCATTCGTGCCCATAAAGTTGTTTTAAGAAAAAGGCATAATCATACAAAGCCACTGAAGTTCCTCTTAAACTTAAAGAATTATCATGAAGAATAATTTTCATAAAACTAAAAGTGTCTTCTTGTAGCTAAAATAGGAATGTGGTGCAGACTTGACCAATCATTAGCCCAAGTGTGATCTTGTATGGCTATGTTGTGTCCAAGAGATTTGTACAAAACGCTGAATAAAGATTGATCGTGCCTGTGATCTTTAAATGAGGGACTTTTGTCTATATTGTTGTATTCGTCTGTTATCATTAAGTCATCTTCTTGCAAACAACTAGTATAATGACTAAAAAAATGCTCAGATGTGTCGTCTTTCTTAATGCCGATTATAGTGGCGATTAATTGAGGCGTCGTTGCTAATTTTTCAATCGGAATGTTGTATTTTTTGCTAAAAAAATTTAACGTTTTCGAATTTGTATATTCTTCTTCTAGGAGATTTAGCGCAAATCTTAAAAAAGAGTGTTTCTGAATTAAGTTCAAATAAAAGCTAAATGTTTGGAGAGAGGAGCTGTTGCGATTAAATGAGCAGCCGACATCAACATAAAAAACAATGTCACCACTTTTTATTTCAGATAATGCTTGCTTAACAATTTGATGTTTCCATATCCAATAACCTCCGCCTTTTTTTTGACGTAAAACATCTTTGTGTTTTAATGTGAACGCGGAGTCTAAGTCTGCTTCTTCATATATTCTTATAGTATCAAACTGACCAAATTGCTGACACTCTCGTTGGAAAGATTGCTTTCTATTTAAAAAATAATTTGAAGCGTACGAAATTAAATGTAACATACTACTTTAAAGCTATAATGTTTAAGCTCATCAATATTCCATTTGTTTTATCTAAATGAGGTAAATAAGATTGACTGTAGTCGTCTACATTAGAGTGAATAGTATCTCTCCAATCGTAACGCTTAATGCCAACAAATCCGATTGACTCTAAATCTTGTTTTAATGAGTTAAAGTCCCATATAATATGATGAAAATTTTCATTGTAATCTTGCCCTCCATATAAAAACCCAATGAGCTCTTTAAGATTTTTTGTTTTATTGTATCTGGTAACAATTTGCTCAAAGTCCGGAACAGCAATCTTTAGCGTTCCCCCTTTTACTAAAAGTCGATACCACCTACTAATTACATTTAAGTAGTCCCATCTTGTAAAATGCTCTAATACGTGACATGCATATATTTCGTCAATGGTGTTTTCTTGAAAAGATCTTAAAAATTTCACATTATCTACGCGATCTACACCAGGCAAATATCTAATATCAATGTTTTCGTATCCTGATAAATGTTTGCTTCCTGATCCTAAATGTAATTTCATAGTTGTTCTGTGGTTTTAATGTATTTGCAAATAGCTGAGTACAAATTATATTTAGTGCTTAAAATTTGTTTGTCTTGTGCTAGCGTTGGCTTTTTTAATATAGATGTTAGCTCGTCTGTAGAATTTAAATTGCTCAATGTATATGATGTTTTAATATAATTGTGTATATTGGGACATCCGAAGTATATAGGAGTAGTGTCGGTTAACACGCAGTCTGTTATTTTTTCTGTGAAATAATTTTCTTCTATGCAATTTTCTATTGCAATAGAAAATTCATAATCTTGTAGTCCATCTTTTTTGTTTTTTAATGAGCCTTTAATTCTTTGATCTAAAATGTTTGCTTTTTCCCAACCGTTTCCATAAATGTCTATGTCGAGGTCTGTATTTAAAATCTGCAATGCAAATTCTGTTCTTTTTTTATAAAGGCACCAAGGTGAATCATCTAAATTGTACGAGCATACCATGCTACATTTTTTAGTTTTTTTAAATTTTGTTTGTAAAAAATAATCGAGGTTGTTGTTTTCAGCTGTATCAAAATGATACGGCACTAACCCTGGATATAAAATATATTGCGAATTATTTTCTGGTTTGTAGCTGATAATATGCTTGCATATTTTTTCCAAAATATGCTTTCGTTGATGGTGTACAGTCCAACTTGGCTCTAGTATTATTCCGATTGTTTTTTCTTTGGGAAAGTCAATGTTGTATAGCGGATAATGAACTACAACGAGCAAATCGTACTTGTTTGAATAAGTAAACTGAATATTCGGATTGTAGTTCGTTTTGCTTACATAACACTCAGTGAATCTTTTGTACAAAGAGTAGTCGTCACACCAATTACATGTTAATTTGACTGTGTACATTATTTTTTAGGTATCCAATCCCAAGTAGATATATAATCTTGAAGTTCATTTAAAGACATCATTCCAACTTTATCTGATTCTAAACAATTGTGTTTGTAAAAAGGATTTCCGTGTCTTACTGCTTGATGATTAATGTGAAAGCAAATACTATCTAAATGTCTATACATAGGCTGAATAAAAGTGTTATATCTGGTTTCTATCTCGTCATCTTCTGCTCCCCATCCAATAAACTTCTCGTTATAGCCGCCTAAATCTCTAAATACATTTGAATTGAACACGACTATTCCGCCGTTACTTCTGTGTGATTCGGGAGAGCATCTTACTGAAAAAATCGGAGTCGTTAAGCCAACGATGGGAGCTTCTACTTTAATAAATTCTTTATAGCAAGCTTCATACAAATTAGTAGTTTTTTTTATTTTTGGATCAATAAACGATCTTGCAGTATCAATAAAATACCCATTATATGGCCAAGCAATGGTTGCTTGTTGTGAACTGATTTCATCAAAACATGATTGTAGTGCATTTGGATTAACAATACAATCTGTGTCTAGTGCAACGACGTGTGATGTCTTAGCTTTGAACATGCCGTAATTTAAACATTTGGTTTTGTGAAAAATCCCAGAGTGTTGTAAAAAATAAAATGCTGATGATGTAGGATATATTAATTTATCAAGCTGTTTGTCGTGATATGGTCCGTCTTCAACTAAAATAAATTTACTTTTTGGAAAAAAATGCGAATAAAAATTTAATATTATTTGCAAATTATTAATTCTGTCTATTGAATCTACTCTTACGTGAGTTACAAACGTGGCTTCTGTATCAAACATATATATGTTGGTTATTTGACTTTGTACTCTCTAAAAGGTTTATAACCTCCAACACAATATGGATGTTCATTCATCCACTTATTGTTGAATATGGTCTGTTGGTATCTCAATGCTTTTCCATACTCTTCTTTTGTGTCGTATTTTGGTCCGTTGTTTACATCGTGTTTGTGAGTCACACGAGAGCCAGTGAATAGAGCATGAGTTAAACCCGTTGATTTCAAACACTCAGCGTAATCATTATCTTGCCAGTAAAAAAAGAATCTTTCGTCTAGGTAGCCAATTGTTTGAAATACTTTTTTTCTTCTGCAGCAAATGCAAGGGCCAAATACTTCATATGAGCTTCTGAAACCGTAATATAGGCAATTGTCGTTCGGAAAATGCTCAACAGAATGGCACTCCCAATCTCTATCTACCGGACTTAAACTATCAACGTCTTGATATGCATCTAGAATAGAAATCAATTTTTTTACGCATTTATCGTGAACTACAATGTCGTTGTTTGAAATTATCACATAATCCCCCAAACATAATTCTAATCCAATATTAACAAACTTATTGTAATTAAACTCTGTTGCTGGTTTAATTACTTTAACCTTCGGGTGATCGTAAGTCGCTGCATCTAAGCAATTGGTTTCAATTACAAATACCGTATTTAAAACAGAATCAGGAATGGTGTTAATATAGCTACTAACACTTTCCATAGTGAGAGCAGATAAGCGATCGTTTGCATTATTTGATAGTATTATTATATCAACGGTAGTGTTCATGATGATAAAATGGTTTTTGATATTTCCGCGTATTGTTTGTGTTTAGTTAACCCCAAATCGTAGTATGCCTTATGAGGATGAGTTCCACCAAAGTCTATATCAGTATCCTCTTGGTTTGGATTGTATTTCTTAGTATACCACGTCAACCCTTCAGCATGATAGAAGTATTTGCCTTCTCCATCAAATTCTGCTACAGTTAAATTGTTTAAAGCAAGATCCTCATAAAAAGTAGAGCCTACGTCATACACTAATCCACCTGATGTTCTGCTTGTCTTTGTTCTCTGCTCGTCGAAAAACTTTATTCCTAATTTATTAATAGAGCTAACGTCAATAAACATGAACCATGGATCTATTCGTGGATACAATGGTTTTGTTGACCGATTTTTAGATATTTTACCTGCTGCAGCACAAGTATGTTTAGATACGTTATCAAACAGACTTTCAATATTTTTTAAAAAAAGGATATCGCTGTCTACGAGCAAACAATATTTAGTATTAATTTTTCCTAATCCAAAATTAACACCGTTACCGTGAGATGCTCCCGGTAAAGATATTACTTGTATTGAGTCGTCTTTCTGAGTTGTTTGCTGTTCGGATGTATCAACAACCAATAAATTTAGTGAAGGATTGAATTTTTCAATGCTCAACTTCAGATTGCTAATCAAATCTGGAGTATTGTAATTGCATGTCAAGACAGTTAAATCCATAAAATTATTCAGAAAAATTTGCTTTTATTTGTTTAAGTTGTTTTGCGACTAAATTAAAATCTGTATCAGGCATTTGTTTAGGAATAAATCCATACAAAGATTGAAATCTTTTGTCGGTGGTTGACCAAATTATCTCTCTGTCGCTTCTCGATGAAATTAACGACTGCTGTAAAGACCACGGCTCGTCGCCTAAATAATGTTGAGAGTTCTCAATATCAGGATACCACCAAAACGGCGGATGCATTCCTTGCAAATGTATCCTATGTGTGTGCTCTACGTGTTCGCATGCGTTGTAAAATTCCTCATCCATCAACCCTGCTTTTTTCAGGCATAAGTCCGAATAGTACGAAAAAGCTCCAACACAAGCTGGAAAAAAAGGAACTTTTATGTCGTTATAATCTATAATCAATCTTGGGTTGGGAGTGTTTGTATTATACTGTTTGTTGCACAAGCCGTGTTGACTAAAATTAAAGTGCTGTATCCCAGTTGTTTTGCTGTAACGAATGTAAGTGTCAAATACTGTTTTATCTTTGATGAAGATATCGTCTTCTATTAAGAATAAATGTTTGCAGTTAGCATTGAGTAGAAAGCGCAAACAGCTATTTTTCGTTTTGGCGACTCCTGAATTTTTCTCGTTTTTGACATACTGGAATTGTTTAAAATTGTTTAATATATTTTGAGAAATTTCTTCTCCGTCGTTAACAATAATTACGTGATCAACTTTACAGTCGTTAAGAGAATGTAAAAGCTTCGTTAATTGTGTTGGTCGATTACATGTTGCTATTCCGACACCAATTTTTTCTTGTTGGTTGTTACTCATAAGCAATTAAACAGGACTTATATAATTCCAGACATTTATCAAGAACTTCTTTTTTTGTAGCTCTCGTATCAATGTGCTCAATGAACTCCCCAAATGCTGTTTCTACGTCAAAAGAAAGCTTCTTTACGTCTTTAGCATCGATTTGAGCTGTGTCTAATATATCAAATTCGGTTCGAAATTGGAGTGGCTCATATGAAGTTAATTTTGCAATTAATGCATCTAAAATTAGGCTGTCGACTTTGGTATCAACGTATATGCTAATAATGTTTCCTTTTACTATTTCTTGTAAATTAGGATATTTTTTATTAATTAAGTCTAAGATTTTTAGTCGAAAATGCTTTGGACAAGTTTTATTTTCAATAAACTCGACATTAAAATTTTCAAAGTCAATAATGGAAACTCCTTTGCTTTGTCCTCTGTCTCCAAAATCCATTTCATAAGGAGAACCCAAATATAAAACATAGCCACCGTCGAATTCTCTGTGATCTCTGGTATGAAAATGTCCGGTAATAATTGACTTGGCTTTACTCAACAGCAGTTCTGTTGACTCTCCGTGATCGCAAATTTTTGTTGCGGTCATTTTGAATGATTTTATTTCAAAATGACCCACTAACATGTCTACAGACTCTAAATCGTATGTATTAGTTTTCCATGGGCAAAACGTAACACGTCTTTCGTTAACAACTACTGTTGTTGGTCTTGTGTATACGAACACGTTATTTCTTTTTAGAATTTCAACTGAATTTATTTCTACATTGGACGACAAAAACGCATCATGATTGCCAGGAATAATGTGAATTTTATATTCAGACAGACGATCAAAAAATAAATTTGCAACATGGAGTGTATTTACTCCTATTTCATGTCTGTCGTGAAATACATCTCCTGCAAAAAAAATAGTGTCAAGATTGTGAATTTTCATTACCGAATCAATCCAATCGGCAAGGTTCAGTGCTATTTTATGCCACCCTTGAGAATTTTGATGTATGCCTAAGTGAAGATCGGAAAAAAATAAAACTTTGTTGTTTGCTGTATCTATATTCATTAATTTAATCTCATTAATATAGTTAAACCATTGTTATTCAAATATGTATGCTTTTCTTTCCAATGTTCGTTTTGAACGAGAAATTCTTTTATAGCAGGAATCAAGCCAGGTTTTTCTGTTGTTTTTGCTTCGGTTTCATTTACTCTTCCGAACGTTACAGTGTCATGAAAAACAAGGTATTTTTTTGATCGATTTCCTAAATGAGTTAGTTCAGATTTAAGTTGATCGTAATCATGCAAAGTATCAAAGAAGATCATATCGACATCTTCTTTGATGTCAAATGTTCTAGAATCACATTCTGTGAATTCCACATTAATTTGTTCGTTTTTACATATAGCTAAAAAATAATCTACCATTTTGTGCTTGCTTATGTCAACACAAAAAAGCTTTTTTGGATTTGCTAGAGCAAACGCCCAAGAACTAGTTACCCAACGAACTCCAAGCTCGACTATTGTTTCACACTCTAGAGCAAGTTGATATAAAGTCGGCAAATGTTCGTTTATGTCGGATTGAGTATAGCACAATTCGTTATATATTTGTTTAATTGTCATTGAAGTTAATCTTGAAAATATCCTTGAGAGGTGTAATCGTCGCTTAATGGATTGTGTGTATTTTTTTTAGAGGGAATTTTGCCAGAACAGACATGATCTTCGTACATTTCGTCTTGATATCTACGAATAGTATCAAAATCTTTTTTGGATTTTTTAATACAATTTTGAAATGCGTGATACGCAACTTTCGTGAAGTATGAAAAAGGATTATATCCTACGCCACATTTAAATCTCTTTCTTCTTAGGGCTGTCATCATTTTAACGATAGCATCTCCTTGCATTTCAGTTTTAAAGCTATACGAATAAAAATTTCTAGCCAACCCTAATCTTACTGCAATCATTTGAATCATCTCAGCTAATCGCTCTGAAATAACATTATTTGGACAAGCATAATAATCTGTTATTAATTTTTCCATTTCAACAGGATCTATATATACGTCTTTAAGTTCTTCTTTGGTTCTTCTGACTCTTTTGGTAGGTTCTGAAGATTTAATTGGCTTAATGGGCTTTTCGGTCATAAAAGAAAATAAAGATTACTTTAAAAATTTAATAAATCAACTGCTTATCATTCATTTATAATAGTATTGACTATTGGAATATTTTCTGAAATGTATATGTTTTCTCTTTCTTGAAAATGCTTTTCTCCATAATATAAACTAATATCTGCTATATCGAAAATGTTAGCTATTTCTTTTGTGTGATGGAGGCGCAAACTACGTCCTATTGATTGAATGATTTTAATTCTAGCCTTACCTATTGCTGCAAAAATAACATTGTGTAAGTTCTTAATGGAGATGCCTGTAGAAAAAATCTTTGAAATCGCAATACAAACTACGCCGTCTGTTTTTTCCATCAATTCTTTAATTTTATCTCTTTCGACAACATCAACTGATCCCTGAACAAAAAAACATTTCTTTTCTGTGTTTTTTGTTAAAAAATCAAGCAAGTGTTCTCCATGAGTTATTCTATCAACAAGAATGAGAGTGTTTGTCTCTAACTTATTAATGATTTTTGCTATAGTAGAATTTCTAAAAGAGTTCGTATGTAGCCATGTCAGCTCCTCCTCATACCCTGCTGTAGGTTCGGACATTGAAGGCTTAGTGAATTTAGGTATGTTTTTATAATTCATCTTAAGTGAAATTACTCTAACTTTAGAAATATATTTTTCACTCCTCAAATCAATTGATTTTTTTTGATATAAAATAGGACCAAAAATTCGATTAATAGTCCAAACATCAAATTTATTTTCAGGGAGAGACCCTGTAAATCCAAAAATATGTGAACAATTAATTGATTTTATTAATTTAGATATTTTTTCAGCGCTTGCCATCTTATGACATTCGTCAACAAAAATATGCGTAAATGAGTTTAGTACTGTTGTATCTTGCTTGTCGGAAAGAAGAATTTGGTTATTTGCAACTACAATTTGAGTGTCGCTATATTCGCAAGAGCCGGTCCATTTAGACACTAATTTTTCATCCATTCCATAATCAAGCATATCTTGAGAAGTTTGTCTTACTAGCTGAATGTCTGGAACTAAAATCAAGATTTTTGCGTTTTTGATTTTGTTGATGATTGTATTTGCTATTAAAGATATAACTAAGGTTTTGCCTGCAGATGTAGGTAAAACAATAATTCCCCGACCTTTTTTTAAAGCAACCAATGAGGATTCGATTTGATAATCTCTAGGTTGAGGTCCGATCTCAACGATGTCTTCTGATATAGCTTTATTGTCCGCTAAGCTTAAAAAGCGAGGACAAAAATCGAATTCTATAGAGGGAAATTTTGTTTTTAGTTCTTTGTACAAAGTAGGAAAAAACGGCAAGTCAAAGTATCCTTTATTTGTAATAACATATTTGCGAGTAGGAATGTTGTTGTTAAACCTTCTCCTCATAAAAACCATTGCTTTGTCTTCAACTGAGAACATTTCTCTAATTTGTGAAAGTTCTTCTGAAACAATTCTAGGTTTTCTTTTTATTGAATCAAATTCAAAAAACACTTTCATAAAAATATTTCGCTCAATAAAGGTTTGAATCTCCAAAATATTTTAGCTTTTGCTTCTTCGACGTTTAAAAAGCCAGCCCAGTCAACTTCTGACAGCTGTAATTGTTTTTTAGGAACAGTTGTCGAGCTCAGCAAAATTTCATCTAATGATTTTATATCAACTAAAAACAGATGGACGGTTTTTGTTATTGTGTTTGAATTTTTTTTGGTGTAGTCGATAACAAATTCTTTTAAAATCTTTTTTTTACTTACGTCTATACCTATTTCTTCTTTGCACTCTCTAAAAGCGGTTGCTTTTAAATCAGCATCTGTTTTTTCTACTCCTCCTTTAGGAAAAGTATAGGTGTTGTCAAAAGATTGTTTGGACGGATGACATAGCAACACTGAACGGTTAAAGCGAATAATGATACCAGAGGAAATTCTCATGTAGTTTCGAGAGTGATAATTTTAGTTAAATTGTTCATACCATATTGAGCGTCCCTCAAATTCGATTCTACTTTTGAAAGATATTCAACAAGCAATTCGTTGTTAATAATTTCTTCATCAACTTTAATAATAAGTTCATGTGAATTGACTGATTCGTTAATAGTTTTGTTGTTTAAAGTTAATGGAGCTTCTTCTTCGAGCTTTTGCTTGAGTGTTTTAATTGCTTTTTCTTTAGCCTTTTTAAGTTTAGCAATTTGCATTTTGTGAAACATTAATCTCCCTACCCAATAGTGTCGTACTGCCGCTAATGATAATTGCGCGTCTTTTAAATTCAACTCATCGAATTTAAGAAACTGTTCGATTTTTTGATGATACTCAAGCATGAGTCCTGTTAATTCGTTCATAAATTATTTTATTATTCTAGACCAAATTTTTAAAAGTTAAACTTATTTCAAGGACTTAAATCTTTTTTAAGTTCCGGTTAAACAGATTGAGGGAGGGAGGTCCCCCCCTGTTGGGGAGAACCTTTTTTTTTCTTTAAATTCCGTATAAAACGAGTTTCGGTCGGGTTAACAAGCTTCAAAATTTCTATTCTAGAAAAATATGCTCCCTCGGTTGTTCTGTAAGAGCTGGCTTGAGTGGTCCTGGCATTGCCAAACAACGGTCACGCATTAGCGCACTTCGAGTAGTGTTTTTATTTGTTAATCGCTGATCCTGTTTGTCTATCTCACGACTGAGACCTGCTATGACGCTTTGGTTGGAGCTAACAGCGATGAATGAAAATTAACTTATTTTTAAGGAAAGTCAACTTGTCCTTGATAAATAGCTGTATGGACTTTATAGAAATTATACTCTCTTGCATTAAAGAAAGCAACACTTCAGGAGGTGCCGGGTCTGCGTTTGGATCAGGAGTTGCGTCCACTGCTACTAGTTTTAGCGGTGATACATACGCTCCAAAGGACTCAAGAGTCCCGTGCCTCATTAGCAAAAAGGTCATTACAAGACGAGGGTTAAATTACAATCCAAATAATAAAAAAACACAAAGAAAAAAACCAAGAAAAAAGTAATATGAATTTTTATAATCTCGTATTAAATCTGTTGGTATTGGAAAAAACCGGCTCATCCGAGCAAGAGTTCAACTCAGGATTAATTGCTGGAGTCACCACAGCTACTGGAATTTACAATAAACCAAACGCTGGAACGTCTGCTGGCAATGTTGTACAAAAAACCGACTTTAATAAATTGTCATTTACTTCGTCAGCAGATATAGAAAGCCCAGATTCAGCTAACCCTAAAACACCTAAGCATATAGCTACATTTAATTCAAAAAAAAAGAAAGGCAAAACAAATAAAAGCAAATGAACGATACTGGACATTGGCAATTAAGAGATTCATTGGAATTCAAAAAAGACGCTTTTGGGTTTATATATGAAATTTGCTGTTTAGCTCTCAACAAAAAATACATTGGAAAAAAACAATGTACTTCTAGAATTAAAAGAAAACCATTAAAAGGTAAAAAGAGAAACAGAATAGATCACAAAGAATCAGATTGGAAAACGTATACAGGGTCTTCAAATGAATTAAATCATGATATTGCAAAATATGGCAAAGAAAATTTTACGTTTACTATTTTAGAGTGGTGTGACTCAAAATGGGAGCTGGCATATAAAGAAGCCAAGCTGCACTTTGAACACGAGGTGTTATTTAAAGAATGTTTTTATAATGGAGTACTAAATTTAAGAATACCCAAAGCTCCTAAAAATTTAAGAATTTGATTTCAGCAAATTAATCGTGTATAATGTAGCTGATGGTTAAAATTTTTCCTAAATCCAGAATATGTATTATAGACATATCTTCTTGCTTTGATTTAGCTTTTAAAAAATCCATTGTTTTTGCAAAAAAACACAATATATCTTTATTTTCTGCTGACGGGAAAAGAATTATTATAAGTTTTTGCATTAAAGAAATTAAAACTATATATCAGAATACGAGAGTAAATTATCCTAAAGTGCTTTGCATAAACAAAGAAAGTTCAATGTCAAATGCTGACACATTTATAACAAAGCATTTTGATGCTTTAATGAAATACATACCATTTCCTTATTGCGGAAAAGTAAATATAAACTCACCAAATCTCGAATACGAAGCTCAAAAAAGCTTAAGCAAAAAAAAACCAGAGCGATTGTTTAAGTCATTTATGTCTAAAATGAAAATAAAAGAAGCAAATTAAATTGCTGCGGAGGCAATCAAAGAGCCATCATTTTCTCCATATCCGTCACCATTCTCTTTTATGTAAAGAGACATTTGCGGTAATCTCATATCAGGAGGACCGTCTAATCGTATTACAGCTGGACAATCCTCTCTAGGAAAGAACGCTCCAGTGCTTTTTTCGTAAGAGTTGACCATTGAATTAAAAATATTGTCTATTTCTTCTCTAAACATTTCATCCATGTCTCTGTTTTCTTTTTCAACTAACGGAATTTCTTTTCTGACAGGCAAATAAAATAAAACATCATAATGTTTAAGAGTTAACGCAGCAAGAGTTTTACAATCCATTATAAATTCACTATCAAATCCTTCTGTGCCTTTTGCATAATGCCAAAGAGAATAAGCAATATTATCAATAGGACATCTATCAAATATTACATATTTTGCATCAGAAGATACTACATGCTGAATTTCATCGATGAGTGCATTCAGAATAATTTTTTGATGCTCTTTTGTTCCTACTTTGTTAAGCTTCAAGTTTTGTTGTTTAATAGAGTCTCTGTATGTTTTTTCGGGACAGCTATACATCGGCCATTGCTTAATAAAGCTGTTTATTAGCGTCGTTTTTCCAACACACTGAGAACCGATTAAAGCTATTTTCATAGACAGTAATTACTCTTCACAAATGTTTAGTCCACCAAACAAATTATACTTTTAAAGCTTTGTCCCAAAGAAGCAAATGTAATCTAGGACTAAAATTAACATGCATTGCTTTCGCATATTCTGCAACTGATGGTCCAACTTTAACGTGCTCTTCTCTTGACCCGCAACAAGGCATAAACCAAACTCGCTGCAAAGGCACATTAATTCCTTCATAGTCGTTTATATATTTTTTCCAAATTTCTTCTATATCTCTGTCTGTTGTAATAACGAATTTGAATCCCGAGTTGTGATCCACGTGCCACCTTAAAACTTCAGGTTTATATGTTTTTTCTTCTGGATCTCCATTGGTGGTTAGCTTTGGAGATGTAGTAAACGTTGCATTAAATTTTGTTCTCCATTGTTCGTCTGGAATTAAAGTAGCATTTGTTTCAAAATCTATTCTTGGTACGAACTTATAGCGTTGAACAAAGCAATCTATAAATTTTAACAGTTGCTTTTGCTGAATAAGAGGTTCTCCACCTGTTAGCTTAAAAATAGCTCGATTTTCGAGATGATTTACATAGTTTTTATCTTCCATGATCTGAAATATTTCAGCAAATGTCATTTTGTTTTTTACAGACCAGGAAATAAACGAATCACACCCATGAGGAGAAGATTCTGATGCAAAATTTTTACAAGTCAAATTGCACATAGACATCCGCATAAATACCGAAGGCTGTCCTATATATTCTCCTTCTCCTTCTAGTGTATAGAATAGTTTATCATCCGATAAAAATAATGTTTCGTTGTTTATATCAATCATAATTTAGCTCCAGTATAAATTGCGCTATTTGCTTCATGCTCCCACACTTCGACCTTGATGACTTTGCATCTGTTATTTGTAAGTTGAGCGACGTAGTTGTTAGCGGCATGATAACAAAATTCTGCCGTTAACTCTATTCCGACTCCAGGCATTACTCTTAAATCACATCCACCAAGGTCGTGGAGTTGTTTGAAAACATGAAGCAAGGGATCATCTTGAGCTACACATAAAGTATGATCAAATTGTTTTTGTAAGACGGCTTTAAGATCTTTTAATCCTCCAAAGTTTACTACCCAATTACGATCATCAAGTTCTCCTTCAAACCAAAATTTAGCCTTTAGTTGATAACCATGCACTTTACAACAGTGTGTATCCGTAGCTCTCCATTGTCTGAAAGCACAAGAGCCTAGTTCAATTAGTTTTGTTGAAATATACGGCATATTTAAATTTTATCAAAATTAATAGTTTCTAAGTTTTCTTTAAAATGCTCGAGTATGTCAGAAGACCACTGATCTTCGTAATCTTCTTCTTCGATGAATTGAATATGATTAAGTTGTATGTCTGGCAAGCTCTGCTTTAATTTTATTGCTAATTCAATTAACTGTTTTTGATAAGCTTCTTGTGTGTTTGATACAACATTTACCGAGCTAGAAAACAGCAAACTAGAAATTAACAGTTCAAGTTCTTGTGGAGTTAGTTCTGCGCTAATTTGTGTCATAAAAGCACTCTACCGAAATTTGTGTGTTTGTCAAGCGCTTATTAGTTTTTTTATCTCTTCTAAGCTAAATCCTTGTTCGAGTGCTTTATCTAATGTTGAGTACAAGTGATTAACAGCTTCGGTTATTTGCTCCTTGTGCTCCATTAGCTGTTTATACCTGCTTAAGTCTTTTTCCAATATTATTTGATTTTCTGTTACTTCTTTCAAGTCAATTAGGTCTATTTTAGACCCCAAATACCGTTTTAGTCTTAGCAAGGTTCTGATAAAAGGAGAAAACGAATTGTTTTCTTCTTCAGTCAAAGGAGATTTAATTTTTTCTCCGTGCTCATTGATAATTCCTAGCTGAAAGCAACGAAATTCAGTAAAATCCTTTTTAAGCTCTCGTATAAAAATTTTATTGTCTAAAAAGCTCTGAACGTTTTCCTTATACATAGCATTAAATGTTATTCCATGCACATGAAGATCGCTGGTTGGATTGTACGTGCAACCTTTACCGTAATTTGACGAATTGCAATACGCACATTTAGTAGAATCATTTGGATGAAAATGCACACCGTGAGGTCCATAGCGACAGCCTTTGCCAAAATTTAAAGACCCACAGTAGGAGCAACGGCTTTTTTTTTGCATAATTCCTTAGCTACTTTGTCGGAAATTTAGGAGGAGTTGATGAAGAAGAAGCTTGATTGTTGTTAGAAGCTTGATTGTTGTTAGGCTGCATCGGTTTTTGTTGAGAGATTTGTTTTTGTGTTTCCTTTACATATGCATCCAGCTTTGTTGTTAGTGCATTAACAAAACTTGCTTTTGCGTCTGGATTATCTCCTCCACCATAAGTTTTAAATAAATTGTCAATATCTTGTTGTATTTTTTGAGCAGCCGCTTGTTGTTGAGAAGGGTTAGTTGTCTGAGTAGGAATATTTTCCTTTATAAGAGAATTGCAAAGTTCATTAAATTTTGTAATCATGTCAATTATTTATGATAAATGTATAAATAATTCCATGATTGATTTTCGTAAAATTATTCTGTCATCTATTAATGAGAGCGACAACCTAACAACATCTCCTGCCGATAGTGTCTTCAGAAGAGTTCTTGCTCCAACAGATGCCTTTAGAAAAATTTATTCAAAAGCTGGGTATCCCACTTATAATGACGAAACTGTTACAGGAATTATTACTCTTTTTAGAAGAAATTGGACTAGACAATCTGACAAAAGTTTTACTCCATATGCAAAGTTTTTTACGTTAATGGATTTTTTAGCATTTGTGTACGTAACCTTATTAAAGGGAACTTCAACAAGAACTCCGCACGAAGAAGATTTCACAAAATCTATAAACGACGATGATTATGACCATGCCGTTGGGGAGTTTTTTAAACAAATTGGTGGCGAAGAATATCTACATCACGATCCTTTATTAAATAAAGCAGCCAGTGGTTTCGGAGGCATTTTAAAAAGAGCGCTAGACAAAGCAGCAGCAAACGCTTTAGGAAAAGAAGTATTTGACAAACCAGACTTTCAAAAAATGAGTATATTAAAAGCTGTATATGCTCTAATTCACGCAAGAAAAATTAATAGAGAACAAGTGTTAAGACTTGATAAAATTCCAGAACCTGGAGATGAAATAAAAAATATCTTACTTCACGCTACATCACTAGGAGGATTGAGAACCGTACCAGCATCAACTTTTAAATCGTACAAAGAAGACTTTTTAAGAGACCTACAAAACATTGGATACGCAGCAAGTAAGCTGTGGGAGCAGCAAAAAGAAGTATACAACGCATCATCTACACCAAACACGTTCGAGCAATTTCTCAAAAACGAACCATTAAATGCGTTCAAGCAAGAAATTGCTGAATCGACCGAAACGGTATTAGAAACCTTAGGCTCAGAATTCTACGGACTGAATAAAGAGCTAGAAAACGCAACAAAAATAATGTCTCAACCTGAATTTAAAGATTGGATGGGGTTTGGAAAAAGTCAGAACGCAAAACCAATTTCATCTCCAAATCCGACTGCAAGTGCAGCTGTTCCTTCCACATTAAGCAAATCCACTCAATCCTCAAGTGCAGAACAGCCTTCTGACAGGAAAAAGCCACCAATAATGGGAACGGTGTATGACTTCAAAGTGAGAAGCAAAACGACACCAGCGGGAACCATATTAGCAAATAAAGTCAATAATCCAGGAGACGGAGGATACACTATTGAAAATTTACAACACATGTCATCAACCAACCCACCAGCTGAAAAATTATTAGAACATCTGTATGCGTTTGCTGAATATGTCCACTTAGGAGAACCAGAAGACACCAAAATAAAAGCAGCCTCAAGTTTATTTCAAGACTTAGGAAATCTAGGCCGAGCATTTAGTTTCGGAGTAGATTAAACGCTAATTTACTTTAGTAGTTTTTGTTTGATTAAAGCTTCTGGTCCAGAATAGCTATTATTCACAATAAAATTCCACGGAATTTCATTTATTTTTAACTTACAACATACTTCGTTGAAATCTTTAAATTTGAGAAATTCTTTTGGCCACACAAACACAGTCTTTCCACTTTTAATATGCGATTCGATTTTTTTGCTTGTCTGTTTATTGTTCTTGTCATTATCGAACACATATATAAGTTTATATCCGATCAAACTGTTAATTTGCATAGTTTGTTTTTCTGTTGGCGAAAAGGAAGCTACTGCTACTCCATTTTTTACAAACATTGAATCAATTGGTCCTTCAAAAATGAAAATGTAAGGAATTTCCTCTGTTATATTGTTGAGGCCAAATACAGTCTTTTCTCCGAATTTTGTGAGATATTTGGGAAATTGATTTGTAGTTAATGCGCGAGTTTGATAACAGCTAATTTTATTCAAGTCATCGTAAAATGGGATTATTAGTCGATTTCTATGCACTTTATCCGTCAGCGAAATAAAAAACTTTCCACAAGTGTTTGTAGCTGTAAGTAATCTTCTGTCAACACAATATTGTTGAGCAGCACTAATAAATTTATTTGGCTTGTAGAACAAGACTTGGGTTTCATCTGTCAAATCTATACTATCATCAGGCAAATCAGGAGTTATAATATTTTGATTTAAATTATAAGATTTGTCTTTATGCTTAAAGTTGATGTTCAATCCAATTTTTTCGTTATTTTTTTTGAAAATTTCTGCTAAAGATAAGCCAGTAACTTCTCTAACCCACTCCATAGGTCTCCAAGAGCGCACGCAGTTATGGCAATAAAAGTAATTCTTTGCAGGAAAATAAAATAAACGCTTACTACGCCCAGCAGATTTTCCTTCTTTACAGACTGGACATTCTGCGTTATATATATTTTGATATCTTTTGTGAGATGTTCTTTTGCAAAAAGAGAACATCGTTTCGATAATATATTCCTGGTTTAAGTCCACCAGGCAATAATACAACAATTTCGTTTTTATTAAACAGCGTTATGCCCTCGCTGAACCAATAATAAATAATTTTAGCGTTTCAGATATAGAGCGTAAAGTCTCAGCAACTCTTACGATATCAGATTTTGTTCTACCAGAAATTCCATCAAACGGAGTTAACGGCTTATCCAATCCCGCAACCAAGGATTGCAAGGAATTTGATTCCATTCCATTTAAGGAATCAGCAAATTCCTCAAGCTTAAAAATATAATCTCTTAAAGTTGCAGATCTTTCAGTAGATGCAGATTCACCTTCTTCTCTAGTTTGCTCAACATCGGACGTTTCTTGCTTGTCTTTAGGTACAGGCATAGGTTTGACGTCATCAAAATCTTCAGGCATTGCCACAGTGTCTGCTTTAACGCTGTCTTCAGTTTCTGCTGGCTCTGTATCAGGAGATGCAGCTTCTTTAACTAGACAAAGGTTGTTGTATAACTCATCAAATTTCATAAGTAAAATTACTTATGGAATTTGTAGAAATTTTTTACTCTGTTTGCTTAATTTCAACGATCAGCATCATTTGGTTTTATACAGACACACTAACGTGGTATCTTCAATTATTTAATATGTTTTCTGATTTTCGTTTAACGTACAGCTCTTTTATAAACAAACATCCAGATAAATATTTTCCGGATTTTTTATATTATAAAAGCACTCTAAGTCACAATAGAACAGTAAAATTTTTATTGAAGTTACTAAGCTGTCCTTTTTGTTTAATTGCTTGGCTAAGCATATTTGCTGGGGTTTTGCTAAACAACCCAATTTCAATTGGATGTTTGTATGTATGCTCACTTTGGATTGTCTTATTTACTAGAAGATTGATTTAAATCAGAAAATAACTCATGAATTTTATTTTGAATGTTTTTTAATTCAAAAATTTTATAATTTTCGTTTGCCACATTGTTAAACCAAATAATCTTCAGCTTGTCTATTTTTAAGTTTGTGTATTTTTCGATGAAATATTTGTAAACGTTTAATTGTATTGTATATTCGTTAATTTCTCCGAGTGACATATCGCTAAACGGCGACAATAAATTTCCATATTTGCTCGTTTCTGAAATTTTCTTATTAGTTTTAAAATCTAATATTTCCAATTGATTTGAATCTGTATTATAACAAAGCAAATCAGCCATTCCACAAATTTTTGTTCCGTTTATATCTCCCAATACTAGTTCGTTTTTTACGCAAAGTAGCTGTGGGTGATCCTCATAAAACTGTTGAAAATATTTTATTAAACACGGTAGAGTTTCTGAAATTTTTTGTTTTTCAAAAGCTCCTAAAGACTTCAAAGAGCCATCAAATTGAATTCTTTTATTGTTATAAAAATTTTCTATATATTTGTGAAGCATCGATCCTATTGTAGTTGAATACAAATTATTCAAATCCCACTCTAGTTTAATTTGTGCTGAACTAACTCCACGCTTTCTTGCAACAATAGACGACATTTTTTCCTTATCAAACGGAGGTTTAAATTTTTTTATTAAACCAGTAACAGACAAAGACCTCGTTTCGTTTCCATCTATTAAGTAGACGTGTTTACTTTCTATAAAAGTAATTCGATTAAAAACAGATAGTTCTTTTACAAAATTCAAATAAACTCCTTCACGTTAACTATTTTGAACAATTCATTATCGTATCCAAATTGTTTAAGTGTACCTTTCATTAATTTTCCTTCGTGGACCCACTTAATAACATCTCCGTCTTCAAAAGGAATAGGTAATTTTTCTTTTACATCAGTTTCGTAGTTTTCCGTATCTAGATAAAACGAATTTCCTTCTTTATAAATATACCGCTCGATTTCTATCATTTTTTGTTTGTTTGTTGTTTTGTCATAATCCAATCAGTTAAGTTTGCTTTACGTTTTAAAGGATAATGGTATTTATACTTACCCCAATGCCTTACGTTAACATACTTATACCATAAATTTCTCGCTAATTTATCAATTTTATTTTCAATTATAAAAGTTTGTTCTGGTGTAAATTGTTTTAAATCAAAATGAAAAGAAACCCATTTTCTTTTTTTTACAGCAGTATGATGAGCCAATTCATGAAAAAAAGTAGTTAACAGAGAACGTTTTGTTTGTTTATTATTTATAAAAATGATTTGTTTTGCCGGCAAATACGTTCCATCTAAGTCAGAAGATTTGCTGTTAAATACAACTAAATTAACTTGCTGTAATTCAGCAAACTCAATAATAAGTTTTCTTAATCTCGTTTTAGTCAAATACTTAGTAAAAAAAAATTTTCTCATGTTTCAGCAGGTTGAGATAAAGCACCTTCAATAAACGTAGTGCCGTACAATAAAGAATCGTTAGAGCCATGCTCGACTGAAATCCAGGTTTTGCTTTTTTTAACAAACGTGTTTACTCCGTTTGGTGTTTTTATTATTGCTGTACGACCAGAGTTGTCCAATTCAGCAGTACACTGAATTACTCCCATTTGCTTGCCTTTAAAGTAATACTGCATATATCCGGACACACAATCTGGGTTATTCATTATTTAAATAATACCGTCTTTTTTCATTTGCATCAACTCAGAAATAGCATCTTGAACCGAAACTGTTCGAATTTCGCAATCTTGTTGAATTGTATTAATAGTATCTATATTTAAGTTTTTCTCAAAATCATTCAGAATGGTAGACATTTGTTGATTAACGTTGAATCTCATTTTTTCTATATTTTGATCTTTTTGAATCTTAATTCCCCCCAAAAAAACCGAAGAGCTTCCTCCAAGTTGCTTAGAGGCAACGCTTTGTTGGTATGTCTGTTCAAGAGTAGTCATTATATTTTTAAATAAACTCTTACTAATTGAATTATAATATTACTAAGAAACATAGCAATAGAACCATACAAGGCCCAAGTTGCTTTTAATCGTATATTGGCATGTTCCTCTACGTCAATTTCTCGCTCGATTTTATTTACTCTGTTGATTAACCCCTTTTCGTCATTTTGAATAAAATCTATGCTTTCTTCTATGTCGCTAACAGACGACATTAATCCAGTTTTCCACATTTTTAATTCCATTTCTGATACTGCATTGTTTTGCCTCATGTCGGTTAACTCTTTATTGAGATTATGAAGCAACTTGCTGTGGTCTTCTAGCTGTTGTAGCACCATCAATTGATACTTAGACCAACCGTTTCCGTCGTATTTGTTTTGATTTAAGTTGTTAAAATCAGAGTTCATGATTATTTCGTTAAGTGTATAAACCCACTTTCTGTGTTTGGTGACCACTCGTATTTGTGTCCGATTTTATCGGTTATGTCTCTATAATTTATAATGTAATTAGTAACAATGTCCTTTTCAAGAGCTGCTGAAATACACACTCTACAGTAAAGATACTCATTGTTTTTTTTAACAAATTGTAACAACACATCGCAATTTTTACCAGTTTCTAAACATTGCTGCAACGTTTTAAATGCTCGTGAGTTTTTTGATTCAGTTGTCTGAAAGAAATCATATTTCTTTTTTTGTACTTCTGCCGGTGAATAACCCGTCATTTTTTCGAAAGAATTATTAGAATAAACAACTCTTTGTGTTTGAGCGTCCACAATAACAATACCATCAGTTGAAGAATTCATTGCAGCTTGTAGTAATTTGGCGTTAAAAATACTATTAACTCCTAGCTGCGTTATATCAGAGGCCACACCAATAATTTTTTGTTCACGGTCATCACATAGCGAAAATCTCCAAAGCAATTTTGCCGTCGAACCATTTTTTGTTATCCATTGATTGACGAACATTTGTTGGTCATTATAATATACGAGTTTGTTTTGTTTAGTTCGATTAAACCATTCTATACTTTCTTCAACATATTCGTCTTCAATGAAATCCCATATTTGTTTGTCTATCATTTCTTCTTTGCTATAACCTAAAATTAAGGTAGCTGCATCGCTAATTTTTAAGATTTTTCCGGTTTTATTTAAAAAAATAATAATGTCTGGAGATGCTGCAAAAATTAACGACAGTTGGCTTTCAAGCTCTGACAAATATCTAGACATTTCTTTTAGCGACGTTTGTCGCTGAGAAATTTCTTGTAAAATTTGGTCGTTTTCTGATGGTTGTTTCAACTTTAACATATAGATTCTATTAGTTTTGCTTCTGCTTCTCTACGTTCAAGTAAACCGTTTAAATTTTTGCCTCTCCATATCCGCTTCATGCTTCTGAATTCTTGAGCTATTTTTTTATAATTTTTTGTTGGAATTAACTCTTTAATGTTTCGCATTTCTATTCTTTTGTCGCCAATTAAACTAGTTCCTCTATTAAAAACTAATGAAACGACAGCTCCATAAGCATCTGGTCTTAGACTTTCTAATCCAGGAAAAGTTTTTTCAGCAAGTTTAGTAAACTTAGGCCATGTGTATTGCTCAAATATATCTAACGCCTTGCTCCAGGGAACAACAATATCAGTTTTTCGGAGAACTTTGGCGTATTCTTTGCCTCTTTCCCCGACTTTTCCTGAAGCTTGTTTAATCATTTCTAAAGATTCTTTTTCGCTAATAAAAGAAAATATTTCTGAAAGCTCTTCTTTTGAATAGTATCCGCAATCGATTCCTATAGCAATTGTTGGACCTGACGCTCCTCCAGGCCAAGTAAATTTAGATAAAAATTTGGTATAATATTCCTCTCCTCCTCCTACTTCGTATTTAAGTAGCAAATTAAGAGTATTTGTAGATGGTTTATTTGAGTTCATAATCATCTTCTTTAATGTTTGTATCTATATACGTCACTTCTTCTGTTATAAAGGTTTGTTCTCCCTTCACTTCTACTGTATTGGAAGATTGCATTCTATAATCTAAGACGGTTTGCACTCCCAAATAGCTGGCAATAATCACAGCTAAAATTTTTACGGTTTCTGTAAAAATAGATACAAAAGGTAAAGTCAAGCTTGGTTGTGTTGCGGTTAAAAACAAAACAAAAACGCTAGCAGCATAAAACACAGCCAACATTATAACCGAGCAAAATACAACAAAGAATTTTTTCGATGCCAAGAAATTAACTTTACTTAAATCATGACGATATTCAGCTGGAGTGTTAGGTGGTACTTTCCCTGTATAAAGCATCGCACTTGCTGATTTAGCTATTTCTACTATTTTTTCCCACATATTATAATATCCCCTTAATTCTAAGGTATGTTGCGCCTCCAATACACACCACTAAGAACAAAATTAGTATGTTTCTATGCAAAATTGCTAAATCTTTTTCTATTAATTTTTTTTGCATAGAATTAAGATCTCTGATAATTTTATCCTTATACTCCATTTGACGAATTAATTCTTCGTCTACTAATTTTTTAGTTTCTTGCAAATTTTCGTTCTCTTTAGCTATTTGTGCAAAAATTTCTTTGTCTTTAAGTAGCTGTTCATATTCTTGTGAACTCACAACGACAACAGTGTCGCCCTTGTACTTTTCAGGTATTATAATTATACGCTGTTTGTTGATTACTTGAGGGGAGGATTTGCTTTGACTAGCAACCGTATCTATAGTTTTTTTGTATACACTATTAATTGGAATCTTAGACTTTGGGGGTTTGACAATTCGTACGGCTTCGTTTATAAATTGGTCCGCTAAATCGACCCGAGCTTTGTCTAAAGAGTCTTTAGTAGCATACACAGTCTTTGATAACGCCTCGGATTGCTTTTCGGTATAAACCGTACACGAAACCGCAACCAATAACGCTGCAATAACCAACACCAGTTTAAACGCCTTTGTTTTCATACAATTATTTAGTGCAAAAATGATATTTTTTTGCAATTGTTCTGACAAAGGCTGATGCCTTAATAATTTACTTTCTTCCTAAAACAAGGTCAAGATCTTTATTAGTTTGAATAAAAGAATTCAACAATGTCTCATGTTGAGATACGAGAATTTCAATTGCTTTAGGTTTTGTTATTATGTTTGCTCTATGTTTTTCAACAATGTGTTGGATTTTATCCGTAATTTCATCTATTGGTGGAACTGTTAGCAAAAACAGGGCGGCTTCTTTTAACATAAGTTTTCAATAATAAGTTTTTTTAAATTATTTTCTCCAAATTTGTTATACTCTTTTTCTATTGAGTTGTTAAATTCTTTAATTTCTTCATCTAATGAATCATACATGCCAAGCACGCTTTTAATTTCTTGGTTTTCTATATCAAAAAGCTCGTCAGATAAATTGTAATCAAAAAATACTTTTTTTAACAAGTCGTCTATCGGTTTAGATACTAGAAATTGACTTTCAATTATTTTTGGATACAACTCAATCCCTTGCCAAACACATTTAAATTCTATAAAATCTTTTATTATTACAGACTTTGGTTGGTTTGCTTTTTTTAATATGTCGTTTTTCTTTTTAAGAAGTTTTGTGTAAGTTTGTTTATATTGAGGATTTAATTCTTCCAATTCGCATAATTCTGTTTTTAACAAAGCAATTTGTTTTTGCAAAAAATCAATTTGAGATTGTTTGTCTGATATAGAATTCATATTTTTTGAACTTCTCTTTTAATTTTATTAAAAACGGTTGTTATACTATCTTCCGGTTGATTATTTAAAATAAACATTTCTGTTATACCAGACAAACCGTCAAACACGTTGGGCTGTGTTTGAAAATATTCTTCTAAATAAAAGTTTTTAGGAAAGAGAGCTTTAAGGCAAGCTTCTATCAGTTTTGCCTTGTCTCTAGCAATTTGCGCATTTTCGTCGCTGATTCTTATTTCATTTAAAATTTCAATCTTGTCAAACACACCGTATTGCTCATGATCAAAACGCTTATGAGCATAAAAAAATTTAGTGTGTCCTATTTTGTAGGCTATTTTATTTTTAAGATTAAATCGAGCCAAATATACAGTCATCAAAACCAGTATACAGGCTCATTTAAATATCACAACTGTTTTATTGATGCTATAGCGAATTTACGTATGATTGAGCCAGCTTAGCTGAATCAGCTTTGGTTTTTCCTTGTGTTAAAAAGAATCCAATTGCAGCATGAATTAGTTTGTCTCGAAAAATTGATATTTTAGCGTTTAGACCTTTATTTAAATTTAAAGCTTCATCAAGTTGTGTTTGAAGTTCTTTGGTTTTTGCTGACTCAGCATAATACAAATCTTCAAATTTCTTTTCGCTCTTTTGCTCTGTTTGTTTACTCATAAAAATTACATACACATGTGTGTATAGAGAGTCCCTACAATTTGCTCGGAAGAATCAAAAGCCAGAGCTTTCTCTATTTCATGTTTTGTATCTTGAGAAAAAATCGAATGTTGTATATAGTCTCTTATAAAATCTTTTAATTGATTTAACTCGATTTTGGAATAATCTGCAGGAACTCCTAACTTAAAATGTTCAGCAAGTTCATCTAACATAATTTCCACTTCGTTTGCGTTCACGTGATGAAATCTTTTATGTTTTGAAAAAGGTGTGGTGCTGGTAGGTTCTTCAGCAACAGTATCAGATTTAGATAGTTTATTAGCTTCTATTTTTTCTACTTCTTTTTCGACAAGTTTTAAAAATTCTGAAGAGGATTTGTTGTTAAGCACATTTGAAAATTGAGAGTTTTTTAAAAGTGCTACTTCTTCCACCGTAAGTTCTTTTTTGCAAAAGAAATGACTTTCTGCTAATCTTCTTAAAAGTGTATTCTTATTCATATATTTTATTATTTAGATTGTGAAAATATTTCTTTCATCATTGGAGTTGTTCTTTTAACGAACGTTTCTTTTGTTTGCTTGTCATAGTCTCCTCTAAAAGCAAACATTTTCCACAAATCAAGTTCTTTATACGAAAGATCTTTTTTAAAATGGGAAAACATATTTGCTTGAAAGCTGTCTCCTAATGCATTAAGAATTTTTAAGCAGCCGACAAAAACTTCTATATATTTATCAGGCAGGTTTTTTTGGAATTCTTTTACTACATCTTCTGTAAAGTATTCTCCCCACTCTTGATCAGTAAGAGCTTTTTTTGTCATGTTTGTTTCGACAAATTGAACACAGCGAGCTAAAACCTGTTTGAGTTTTTCCATTACGCTCATCAAAACGACATATTTTACTGAAGGATCTTTATACTTGCCCTCTACTTTAGAAAACTCTCCACTTTCTGCATCTTTTACAGCAGGCCTAAATTTGAAAAGAGCATAGTGGTTTAAAAACGTAATGAAAGCTTGACCCCATTCAGGACCACAGAATTGAACAGCGTAAGACTCAATTATGTCTTCGTTTGAACTTTCTATTGGGAGACCGTGGTCTTCTAACTCTTTTCTGTTTTGTGCAAGTTGTTTCATTGCATCTGAAAGCTGTTTGAGATTTCGAGGATTTGCCCATTGGACTTGCTCTTCACCAGATTTAAACTTTGTTTCTGGATTAAAATGTTGAGCTGGATTAGATCTAACAAAAGCCAGAATGCGCTCGTCTACACCTATACTTTCTGCCCACTTAAGCCATCCTTCTGGGTCTGCAACAAGAATTCCAGCTTTAAATCTAGCAACCAATGCTTTAGGAAGAGTAGTTCCACCAAATTGATCTCCAAGATTTGATGCCGCCATTATTGAAATGTCATCTGACATTTTTGTATTGCCTACAGTCTTGTCAACAACCTTGAACATTGATTGTAACATGTTTTTAGGAGCATGATTCAATTCATCTAAAAATAATATACCTGTTGCAGTACTCAAACTTAACACATACAACCATCTGGGAATTTGAGTACTCAAATATGGCTTGTCGTTTCTAAGCTTTGGTACTCCAGCAAGTTCAGATGGCTCTAAATCTCCAGCTCTTACGTCTACAAACAAAAAATATTTTTCAACATTATCTATTACCTCTGTTTGCTTCTCATCAGATAGCTGCAAAAAGTTAACAGGCGTTCTGCCTTTTGCTTTAGCAAATTGTTGAGCAAAATCCCAGACTGTCTCGCTTTTGCCTATGCCGGAATCTCCCCAAATCAACAACGGTTTTTTATTGAAAAAATAAAGCTTTACAAATTCATAAAATCGCTGGTAACTCCACTGCTCTACTTTTTTGCCATGCAAAACAAACGTTTTTTTCTTCTGTGCTGGCTGCCAGTCAATTTTTTTTTCTTCGTCGTCTAACCCAAGATCATCATCTCGTAGTATTTTTTCCATTTTTTTTACCTCTTCGACGTCTTTTGCTGTTATATCATCTGTTGATTTTTTTGCTTCAACCATCAATGTTTTTTCATAAGCAGTTAAAAAGTTTTTTGTTTCCGGATACTCAATATTCATAATGTATATTTATGTTTTTTATTTAATTTTCGTTGTGAACATCAATTTCGTGCACTTCCCCATATTCTTCTAGCGCTGAGCCATTTCCTCCAGAAATTATTAAAAATAATTTGTGTTGAACGCTTGGCAATTCAGGCTTAGGCTCAACGAATCCATCAGTAAGCACAATTAAATACGTCGAGTCGTATTCAAGCTTAATATTTTCTTCATCAAAATAATGTTTTACCGAACTTAAAGTTGTTCCTCCAGATTTATAAGGCAGACTTCTAACTAAGTTCACAATTTGATCTGGTGTTGCTCCAGGCTCTACTACAATATCTCCATATACTCTGTCATGCCACAGAATTATTCTCATTTCCAACTCAGGAAATGCAAGCGAAACGCTATAAATTTCAGAAACAAAGACAGCAAGGGTATCGTTGCCTATAGATCCGGAAGTGTCTAAAGCAAATATTACTCTAACCTTGTTATCATCTTTTGCGTATCCTGGGGCTTGCCACCCACCAGCGTATGCTCTTCTGTTAATCTTAGACCAAGACAATTTAGTTTTTTCTGCTCCAGAAACGAATTCTCTGATTAGCGCTCTCCAGTTTGTATGGGTTCGGAAAATTTTATCCTCAAGTCCCCTACTTCCTCCTTCTCCTCTACCTCTTTTTTGCATTTGAATTCGAACTTCTTGCTTTTTTTTCTCTATTTGATTTTGTGCATCTTCTGGAAAATCTGGAGAGTAATCATGAGCGTTTCTGTCTCCTTCTGGTACTTTTAACGGAGTTGGTTTTTCTCCTTTTTTGAGATGAGTATCGATTGATTGTTGTTTTTTAGCAAGTGCGTCAATTGCTTGGTTAATATCACCTTTTATTTTTAAAACCGATTTGTTTTTACTTTGATTATCGCTTTTTTTATTTTCAGAGCCTTCATTGTCTTCTTCAAATTCAACTTCAGCATCATCATCTAAAGCAAACTCTTCAGATTCACCGCTATCGGAATCTCCTTTTTTAAGTTTAACTTTTCCGCTTAATAAGGGCATCACTTCAGAAGATAAAATGTTGTCTTCTACAGCTTCGTTTAATTTAAAATAACGTTTAAACATATTGTTAATCCCATTCTATTGAAAGCGTTTGTTTGCCAGGCTGCAGGCCTTGCACTGTTTTAATTGTTCCTTTTTTTCGAGTCGTTTTAGATACAACTCTGTCTCCTACTTTATATATTCTTGGTCCAGGGCGTTGTTGTTTTTGCTCTCTAGGGTTTTCGTCTATAACTTTAGAAAGCTCTTCATAAAGTCGTTCTTCGTGAATAGTTGTCATATCAATTTTTGCCAAAACCGTTTTTTTTACCGGATCTTCTATTACAGCAAACCATTTATCTCCTTCTTTTACAGGAATACAACCATCTTTTGGTAAAGAAAACCCAGCCTGTAGTAGTTCACGGTTCATAATAAAGTCAGTTGCTATGTTCCACAATTTAGGATTTCTCCCATATAATCTAAAAAACGTTAAAGTCATTATGTGTAGCACTTCATGAGCAAACACCCCAACAACTTCAGCTTCTGGAAGTTCTAAAGTAAATGATGGATTCATATATATGTTTCCAAAGTCATCGACAGCCATTGTTGGAATGTCATATGTAGGAACAGTTTTAAGTTTCATTAACATCAACCCAAACCATGGATGATTTTGATATAAAAATTGTTTGCATCTAGCAACTCTTAAGTGAAACTTTGCAAATAATTCCTTACTCATTTCTTGCTGAGCACTATTATCTTCGTTTAAGACAACGAGGGTACGATATACACCAAACAGTTCTTTATCTGCTTTTTCAAAAAACATATACTATAATTATCGTTTTTACTCCTTTTTCATAGTTGTCAAAACTAATTTTGCGTTTAACGTAATTTACGTGAAGCATGACACTAGTTTAGTAACGTTTAATTCAAACAATTCTGTAAAGAAAAAACCTACGTCTTTTTTTTCTTTGATTATTATAATATTATTTGTCTGTGTGTGGCCTTTTGCTGTTTTATGGTCAATAAATACTATTTTTGAAGCCGACATAGAGTATACGTGGAAAACGTGGCTTGCTTGTTATATTTTTATTTTTACACTGCAGCACACACTGCACTTTAGAAAACACAACAATTAAAAAGCATGAGTAGGCTTTTCGTTTAACGGTTGTTGTTTTGCTAGTTGAGTATGGTTGTAAACCACGCTTGCATCATCAGCAGAAAGAACAGCAGACTTCAAAGGATATGCTTGAGCAATTAGATTGTTAGATTTGTAAAATCTTGCACCTTTCAACCAATTATTGTGATTTACTCTAGAGGGAACGCTCAACGTAGAATCATAGTCAATTTTAGGAATAGGCAATGATAACGTTTTCTGTTCTTCGTTTGATCCTTCAACGACAACGTTTGTATCTGTATACAACGTTTCTAAAATATTGCCTTTTGCTGCGTTTTTTTGCAACCACTCTCGTGCTTGTTTTGGAGTTGAATTTGGAAACGCAGCTAGAAAAGTAGAAAGAATACCAGCAACTATTGGAGTTGCAGCCGAAGTACCATTAAAGTATCGGTATTTCTCAGTAGGGCTAGCACTTAGTGTTATTAAAGTGTATTCGTTGTTATCATCTTTAGATTTAGCAGCATGTGTTGAATTTCCGCAAGCGTATATATCAACATACGGTCCATAGTTACTGTATTGACTTTTAACACAAATATTAGAATCAAAGGAATTGTAACGAATATCTGAGTTTATGTTTGTATTGCATGTAGCTGATAAAGAAACTTCAGTTAAATAAGGTTCAGTACTGCAAGCTTTGCACCAAGGATCACCAACGAGCGTGTTAAAATCGTACAGCCAATTAGAATTGACTTTCCATTCAAATCCGTTGTGTGTCCCTGATTCATACTTTGAAGTTGTGGTTACATCCCCAACAAATATTGCAGGAAATTCCTCTTTTGAGTTTCCAACCCCAATTCCAGGAGAATTATAAAAACCAAACATATATTTGCCAGCATAAAATGTTTGATTGTTTAGTGAACCGTCTGGTGCATCTGGCTTAAATTCTTCATATTCAGATAAATTTTCGTAAAACCTATTTACGTTGGGATTTGCTGGATGTATATGAGGATAGGTACCCATTATGTGCATATGTGCAGCAAATGAAGCTTCAGCTGAATTGTCCAAATACATATTCTCATTTCCCGCAGCAAATACCATGTGACCTCCTTCAGTCACAATAGATCTAACGTAAGCATCCAATTCTTCTATTTGTATTCCTCCAACTAGTCCTGTTTCTATCCATGGCCTTGGAGGCCATATCGACCAACCATTCCACCAATCGGGATCTGCTTCTCCCAATTGATCAGCTATACAGAAAAACTCATTTAATTTTGCACGGTTGTAATCTAAACCATTCTTCGTAGCAGGCATTGGGTTCACTTGAAAACCACCGTATCCCCAGCTATTTGTAATAACAGTTGGTCTAGTTGAATCTAGACCAAACAAATTTTGTTTTTTAGCTTTGATGAAAGCTAACACTAACTTCAAAGCCACAACTGGATCGTCTACTCCACCTGTATCGTCACCAAAATTTAATTTTATTGAATATATTTTAGCGTTTTTAGCGAACCCACAACGAGTGCCAGCAGCTAGACTAGCACAAGCCGTTCCGTGACCGTTTGTATCTCGTAAAAAATTATAAGAAATTCCATAATTGTTAATTATAGGAGTGTCTCCTTCTTTAAGAAGACCCCAATTAAAGTTCACTACACGAGAAACATTCGTAATTTGATTGGGGTAGCGCTCATAAAAATCAGCATGAGTTGCGTCAATTCCACTATCAACAACAATCACATCTATATTAGAGCAATCCTGTAAAGTCAAACTAACTAAACCGTCATGCTGTAAATCTTGAGGTACTGATTTATCTCTAGGAAACGGAAATTGATTATTTGGTATAAATCTCGATTCAGTACCATAAATGAGAGAATGAGGAAAAACAGAGCTGTCTTTTAGTGGTTGATCTGAATACGGATTAGCAACAGACGGCTTACCAGTTTGTACAAAATGGTTGAAAAGCTTAGGCTTAAAATTGCACTTGGGGACAACTTTAACCACACCGGGTAATTTTGCGACTTCTTTTGCTTCTTCTCTAAATAACTCAAATTCCATCATGGTTGGAATTTGAGTGTGATCGTCACTATATGGCTTATTTCCCATCAAACAACCAGTTCCTAAATTAGGAGAAGAAAGCAGCTCATATACTTCTTCGGCACGTTGAGGAGTATCACACACGATCGTTGTTTTTTGTCTTTGTTTTAAACGCTGCAGCTCTGCTTCAACGTCTATGGAATGTCTATTAAGTTGTTGTGAATTAAAATTAGAAAGCACTCTATTGTCGGTATTTGAGTCTTTAACCTTTTGCTTTTGTATACTGACTTTTCCGTTTTCTTTTTGATAAGCTTGAAAAACGGTATGTTGTTGTTGTGTTTTGGTAAAAATGGTGTCTGGGATTTTTTTCATACTTTAAAAGGAAATTTTGTTAAGTTGTTGTGTTTTTATATAAAGATGCATTGAACTGAGTTGTATTAAAAGGAGGTAAAGATGTCGGCAATGAATAGTCGCTGCTCCAATCCCATTTTATCCATTCTGTTAACCAACCTTTATTTCTAAGCATTAAATCAAAGCTTTGTTCTAATCCAATAACTCTTTTTTTGCCAAAAGTGTTTATGGTTTTTCTATCAGTTAACGATTCCACTAAAGTTTGTTGTTGTTGCTGAGTTAAATTAGTACGGTCATCTAAGTTTAACACACCAGTATTAAGAGTCAAAATTCCATTAAAGTTTGAATTGTAATCAAAGAACGCCAAACTTGGCAGAGGAACGATCGTTTTAGATATACTGCAATATTGAACTCCAGACAGACAAGAAGAAAATCCAGTTTCTTCAGAAAAATCTGCTAACTGTAGGCCAGCTCCAATTAAGTTTAAGACAGAAACATCACCTAATACTTCACCATTAACTGACGACAATCCTTTAAAAGGTGTAGTTCCAGCTTCTCCGTCTATCACTACATCAAAATATTCAAAAAACCCAAAAAATTCTAATCTTCTTAGGTTTGAATTTGCTTGTTTGCTTACTAAAAACCTTTCTGTTTTTGGAGTAATAACATTAGGTCTTCTTTTAGTAACGAGTTTGCCTGGCCATGGTTCAACATCAATCCATTGATTTGTGTAAATATATTTAATATCATAATAAAATTTAAGCGAAACCAAGTCTGTAAAGGGCGTCAAATCTAATACGGTATCAAATACAGCCCCTAATTGCAAATCAAGATTGCTTGCTTTTTTAAATTTTTCGCTAATCTCTTGAAAGGCAACCGACGTTCCAGTAAAAGAAGCATACTTTATTTTGTCGACTGTCGAAAAATTAGGAAGTTCGACGAGGCTTGGCACATTTGCACACTCGAAACGATGTATTTTGGAACAGCTAAACGAAGAGTTTGTTGTTATATTTTTTATAACTGAATTGTCGTAGCATATAAACGTTCCTGAATTGCCATCAGGATTTTCGTAAAAGTTTGGCAAATTGCCCAATTCAACAGCTGAAACAGGACATTGTCCTAAACTAATGTATTTAAGATTTTCAAATCCATCAAAACGCAAGTGACCTCCACTCAAAGCTGTTCTTCCAGCAGGATGTCCAATGCCGTATGCATCACATAGAAATCCTCTCAAAGCAGGTTTAACATCCTTGTGAATATATAGTGTTTGGTTTTCTTGGCTGTATTTGAATGGAGGTTCGGGCGTAATGCTGTTTGGAAGAATCCACCAGTCCTGTAAGTCATAAGCTCCAGCAAGCGGATTAAAACTCACCCCTTTCCACAACGATTGATAGTTTGAAAACATTGTTGGGGTAGGTGTCCTTGTAGGAGTAGGAGTAGGCTTGTTAGTTTTAGAGGGGCTTGGCGTAGGCTTGTTAGTCCTTGTAGGAGTAGGAGTAGGCTTGTTAGTTTTAGAGGGGCTTGGCGTAGGCTTGTTAGTCCTTGTAGGAGTAGGAGTAGGCTTGTTAGTCCTTGTAGGAGTAGGAGTAGGCTTGTTAGTCCTTGTAGGAGTAGGAGTAGGCTTGTTAGTTTTAGAGGGGCTTGGCGTAGGCTTGTTAGTCCTTGTAGGAGTAGGAGTCATAGATATTTTTATTTATGATTTAATAGTCAAATTCATTAAGCTTATAACTTTTTCTACACGAGATGGATACTTGTTTCTAACGTAAAATAGAACCCCTAGAATTTGAGAGGAACTTGCTTCTTTTAAAAACTTCTTAAGAAATACACTATTATCAATTTCTGTTTGTTTATTAAAATCAGAAGAATTTTCTAATATTGTATCTGCAATTGTCTCAACATCTTTTTGACATACTAGATTTGCCATAAACTCATATTTACTTAATAAAAAAAAAGAAAAAAACATAAATAAAAATCATGGCAAAAGGCAATAATTCACATAAAAAAGAAAAGAAAAAACCAAAACAACCTGGTTCGAAATCTTCTCAAAAAGGAGCAAACAAAAACAAAAAATAAAAAAATGGAGGTAAGGAGATTCGAACTCCTGACATTCTGCTTGCAAAGCAGATGCTCTACCAACTGAGCTATACCCCCTTTATATTAATGGCGGACAGGGTAGGATTCGAACCCACGGGACCTTGCGGTCCTCCTGATTTCAAGTCAGGTGCAATAGACCACTCTGCCACCTGTCCGTAAGAACAAACAAGAAAAGATTATGTCTTTAAATGCTTTTAAAATTTATTACTTTAATTTAGTTAATTGCTTTTAAATGTGGAGGTGAGGGGACTCGAACCCCTGTCCATATAACCTATGCTAAAAGGTCTTCACATGCTTGTATACATTTAACATTTCAGCCACCTTACGGTAACGAAGACAAAAGGCTGTTTGGTTGTATCAACCGAGTTTTGTGTCTGCCTATATGAGCGTCGAGTCTCATATCACTCTACTGTTTATTCTTTATGGGACTTTACAGTATATCCCTCCCTCTGCGTTTCAAAATAGATTTAGAGGATCTTCTATTAGGCTTTTAGGCGTCGAGAGTACAAGCCTCTTCAGCGTCAACGAGAAACTCGTCAGCGTTGTTGAAGATGTAATCAGCTTCAGCCAAAAGATCAGAAGCGTTGTCTTCTGCTTTTAGTTTTTTAATCGATTTTTAAAGAGGCCATCGATTAACCTCTGCATGCGCTTTTAGTTTCAATTATGTGTCGAAACCAAAGCACCCCCAAAAAAATTGCAAATTAAAATATCAAAGAGCTAATATTGTAATTATACAGATATCTTTTAAAAGCACAACACTCAATAAAAAAGTTTCAAAGAAGTTTTTTGTTCTTCCGTTAAAGTTTTGGGAAAACCCGGTTTTACTTTTATTAGTAAATCTCCAAATTTGTTGTCTGAGTTTGTTGGCATACCATGGCCTATCAGCGTCAATATGTTATCAGTTTGCGTATTGGGAGGAATTTGAATACTAATGGTTTCTTGGAATTTGACAAAATCTATTTGTCCTCCTAACATACACAAATGAAACGGCACGAACGCGTCGCATTCGAGATGTTGTTTTGTTCTTGTGAATACGCTGTGAGGCTCTATATGAACCACTATTAACAAATCTCCGGAACTGTCATTTAAACTTTTTGATTCGTTACCTTCGCCTTTAACCGTAATAACAGATTCGTTTTCTAATCCTTTTGGTACATTAATATTAATTCGTTTTATAGCAAATACTCTTTTTGCTCCTGAACATTCTTTGCATTTACATTCAGCTCTTGCTCCTGTTCCAGAGCATTCAGGACAAGTTTGTACAATTTGAAAAGGACCGTTAACGGAAATTACTCTACCTTGTCCTCCACACGTTTTGCATTTGTAGTCTTGTTCAAACTCTACTTCAACACCACGTCCTTTACATTTTTTACACAAGGATAATGCTTGATACTCAAGAGTTTTTGTTGTTCCATAAAATATCTCATCTAGTGTTACTGAAATGTGCATCTGGAGATGTTCTCCCACTCCATTAGTTTGGTGTTGAGAGTTTCGAAAGGGATGCGAAAAATGAACGTTCTCTCCGAAAGCTCTAGAAAATACGTCAAACGGATTGAACGAATTAAAATCAAAGCCTCCTCTAGAATTAGAGGACGAATGACCAAATCTATCATAATGAGCTCTTTTGTTGGAATCTTTTAAAACTTCATATGCTTCACCAAGTTCTTTAAAAAGTTCTTCTGAATTTTTATCGTTTGGGTTTTTATCCGGATGATACAGAGATGCGAGCCTTCTGTAAGATTTTTTAATTTCTTCTAAAGAACAAGTTTTTTCAACTTCTAATACTTGATAGTAGCATTTTTTACTCATTATGAACTAAATAATAGTTTATTTAAAATTTTATTTTTTGCAACAAAAAAGATAATTATACAAAGAAAATGCCAATTAATCTACAACAACGACCGTCGAGAATTAAGCGTACTGCGTTTCTAAATGGTAAAACAGAAGCTGATATTCCAACGAGAACTCCTACCTCGTCTCCGACTTGCACACCCACACAAACTTCTTTTCCCGCGGTTTGTCCAGGTGGGGTGGTTTTAGTAGAAGTGTGTGTTATTGAAGATTATGACGACACTTATCCTATGAGCTTGTCTTTAGACATAAACGGTACACTCGTCAAGCAATTTTCAGCGGTTTCTTCTCTACAAGGAACCAATTTATTTGTTGGCTCTTTGGATGAATCGCTTTTTATTGGAGCACCAAATCTATATTGTCAAGGGCAAAACAATAATGTTTTTCGATTTAGTGATAGTATATTAAACGCTGTTGGCTCCAACACCATAACTCTTACAAATAATCATTCAGGAGGATGTCGGTGTACATTTAGAGTACGAGTGTCTTTATATTCCAAATCAAATAACGTTCTGCTTTTTTACAATCAAATTATAGATAGCGTTTTTGAAGGGTCGTACAACAACGAGCCAATGTGGTCATATTTTTATTTACAGTGCCCAGACTTTTTTCCCACTCCTACTCCTACTTCTACAAACATTCAACCGAAGCACACTCCAACGTTACCGGTTTCCACGGAAACTGCTGGACCTGTTACACCCACGCCGACATCTACATCAACATCTACAATAATTCCAACGGATCCAACTCCAACTCCTTCGAATAGTTCTACTCCTACTCCAACTCCTTCGAATAGTTCTACTCCTACTCCAACTCCTTCGAATAGTTCTACTCCTACTCCAACACCTAGTATTACTCCATCTAATTCTAGACCACCAGCACCAACTCCAACTAAAACACCAACAGTCACACCATCGCAAACAAACAAACCAACTTCTGTTACTTTAGTTAAAGGAGTCAACCATGCTGGACATGGAATATCAATGGTTGGTTTTAATAATGGAGATTCGGTCACCTTTATTCCCGTCTTTCCTGTTACAATGCCGTTTCCTGTGATGTTTTATTTTTATCTTAATAACGTATTGATTGGTGCTCTCACCGTTTTTTCTCAATTTGTTACGCAGCCAGTAACATTAACGTTAGTTATTTCGGGAGTGACGTATACTGTAATTTCAAACACAGGGGTTCCACAAACCGGTCCGACTGGATATCGCTTTGATTTGAGTACAACTCCAGCACAATCATACGAATATGTCAACCAAAACTTTTTAACTAACTTTTAATATTATGAATGTAACAATAACATGTTTGTCTCCAGGATATACTGAGTATGTTAAAGATGAATTAGATAAAATAGTTGGACCTAAACAGAGAAAACCGCTTTCGGAAGCGTTAAGTGATGTACTTCAGTATGATTTGACTACCGAGCAAATTGCTGCTGCATCAGAAATTGAAGGAGTTGCTTCAGTAACATCAGACGACAGCAGATTCAATCTACATTACAACATTGTTAGTCAGCAAGGTCAACCGAAACTAGCAAGTTATACAACAAATTTTAATGGAAATACTATACAGGACTGTGTTCCACATTCTTTATACTATTGTCAAAGTTATGATCTTCAGTTTACTCACGAATTTCCGACAAACGGATCTAACGTCACACTATCCTCAATCGATTGCAGCAACGTTGATGTAATTGTGTTAGACACAGGTATTGATCCCACTCATCCGGATTTTGTTAGCACTACAAATCAACCGACCGTAGTTCAGTTTGACTGGACAAAGTTAAAATCTGGAGACCCGATAACCGGAACACAAATTGTAACAAGCCAATCTTCTCAATACTACGAAGACACGGACGGACACGGAACGTCATGTGCTAGTTTAATTGCTGGAAAGCGTTGTGGGTTTGCTAAGAACGCTAAAATTTATGCACTTAGAGCAAAAGGACTCGATTCCGGTGCAAGTCTGCATGGATTTGACATAACAAAATGTCTAGATCTTGCAATAGCATTTCACAAAGCCAAAAAACTAAACTTACACGGGTTAGATTCTTCCAGACCCACCGTTTTTTCAAACAGTTGGGGGTATACTGGACCTCAAATAGCTGATGACGTAGTAACCGATTCGAATAATTTAAATTTTTACTATTCAGCTGACTGCGGAAACAACATGCTTGGATATAACAAACTGCCAGGAATTAATTCAATAGCGGATGGGTATATTAGAACTTGTTTGACTGAAGGAATTCATACTCTTTTTGCAGCAGGAAATATTAATAATTTTTTAACAAACAATCCAGTAAGTTCAGTTAATGTACATGAGTTTCAAAGAAGCGGTCAAAATTTTGTAACTGTGAGAAGTCAAGCAAACAACAGCTCTTTTGTTGTAAATCAAATTTATAATGGATACACTTACAAAGGCGTTGGTATTAGACATCTGTATACATCTCCTAACATTGGAATTAATTTTAAAAAAGATGACTATCCTTTAATCATAGTTGGAGACATCATCCCTTTAGGAGACAACGATCAACATTCTAACACATATTGGTCTGCTGCTAATGCTTGTACAGCTTTCAGAGTACTTTCTGGTATTTCTGCTGAAACTAGAATAAACACAACAGACACGAGATACGAAACGGTATCTGGTGCTAAATTTTTAAAGTCTGCTTATAGCAGTTTTGGTCCTGATGTTGATGTATATGCTCCAGGAAATGGAGCTTGGGCTGCATTAAGCAAATATGCTACTTCTAGTACTCCTCAGTTTACTTCAGGAACACCAACGAATAAATTTCACTGGTTTAACGGTACTTCTTCTGCTTGTCCCATAGCTGCAGGTGTTTTAGCAACGTTTTTGTCGGAATATCCAACTGCTACTCCAAAACAAGCCAGAGAATGGCTTATGTCAAATGGAATCAAAGGGAATATTCTCCAAACCGAACCTACATTTCTTCCAGTTTCTACATATGACGGTACAACTTCTCGAACTCTGCAAGTTCCTTTTGGTGCAAACTTTGCAACTTTGAGAAATGATTCAAAGTATAGATTACAAAGAGGAGGTGCTGCTCAACTTAGTTTATTTAACACAGCAAATATAGAAGATGTATTATTCTGTAATAGATTATTTTTGTCAAACAACATTATTGTTCAAGCATATCCCTTAAGAAAAGCTATAGTAAAATCTTCTAACTCAACATACACAATAGCAGCAACAAATTTGACACAATCTGGATCACCAACTACAAAACGCCAGACGCATACAACTTAAGCAAAACAGTGATTTTCTTTAACAAGAATTGGTTGAAAACAGGTGCAAGCATTAGCGTTGGAGGACTTCCTAATTACTATAAAGTGATTGGAATGCAATCCAACGCGTTATATTCACCTCAGTTAAATACAGATAGCTGGGCTTTCTTTAACGGAGAAGAGGAACATTTTTTAACTCACTATAATTGCCCTCCTCGCTCGTTTTCAGGAAATCTGAGTCTAGAAAACAAAATTATTGCTAGAGGCTACGGATATCAAACGGACCTTCGCTTTATTCCAGGAGAGCTAATTAAATTCGAAAATTGGAACATATCATATCCAAACAAAATAGAAGGAATATACAAACTTTTAGATATTATAAATGACGGAAACACTTTAATTATTGGAAATCAAATAGCCTATTAAATTGTTTTAGAAAAACTTCACTACTAGGGCTAATTATAATAAATATATAAATGTCTACAATTAGTCCAAGACCTAAAAAACTTAAAAACACAGCTTTTTTAAGTGGAAGAGCAAGCTCCCCGCTTCCCTCGAGAACCTGCACCCCCACTATTAGTCAAACACCAACTTTTACTCCAACAAATAGTGTAACACAAACTCCCTCCCCTACCCAGACTTCAACGAATACCCCAACTCAAACTCCTACATCAACAAACCTCGTTTTAACTCCAAGTGAAACCTACACTCCTACACCAACGCCCACGTTAACATCAAGTTTAACACCTAGTCAAACCGTTACTCCAACCGCAACTCCCACCAATACGAACACATCTTCTTCAACTCCTACTAAAACTCCAACTCAAACTGCAACCCCAACACCTACAAAAAAACAAATATATTTGCCGAGTGATTATCTTATAATTACGTTTAGTTTTACTTCGCTTGACGGAAAAGATTTAGACACAAGAACTCAAATAATTGCTCCTATAACTTCTTTAGAACTTGGATTTTGTAAAAACGGAGGAGCAACTTCTTCACCTCCTCAATTATTTTGGGCTGGTGATCAAATGGGCTATGGAGTTGAGTCATATTATGTAAATTTAACCACTTTTTCTGCTTCAGATGTCGTTAAAATAAGATGTAAGGCTTATTGGTGGGAATCTCGACTTTCAGGAAACATGAAATTGGTGGTTAAGTCATATTTAGGAGGAACGATGGGTCAGTCTGGAACATCCTTTTTTAACACAGGTGGCACAGTAGTTGGAACTCTCACGTTTGATAAAAACGTAGCACTACAAACAAAGTCATGTGCTAATGGCGAAATAGTTGGAACGATTGAATACAGCAAACCAACTCAAACAATACAATTTTTACCTGGAGTCTAATGAAGGTTCGTCCAAAATTATTAAGACCTGGTATCTTTTTTCAAGGAAAAATAAAAGATCCTATTCCTAGCAGAACGCCAACGCCTACATATACTTCTACAAATACCCCGACAGTAACACCTACTCAAACAAAAACCGGTGTCCCCACTCGCACACCTACACCGACTCAAACAAAAACACAAACTCCGAGCAATACACAAACGAGAACACAAACTTGCACTCAAACACCGACGGTTACGAATACAACAACTCAGACACCAACCGTTACTAACACAAAAACACAAACCCCAACAACTACCTCTACTCCAACACAAACAAAAACAGCAACTAACACAGCAACTCTTACGCCGACGGAATCCCCCATGCCTGTTTGTGATTTTATTATTCAGCTCGTTCCAACTTCAACATCTACTCCTACTCCTACTCCTACTATAACTCCTACTCAAACTCAAACGCCAACCCAAACATTTACTCCCACACAAACGCCCACTCCAACTCAAACATCAACTCAAACGCAAACTCCCACGCAAACTTCTACACAAACTCCCACGCAAACTTCTACACAAACCCCAACTCCTAGTCAAACTAATACTCAAACACCAACTCAAACCATTACTCAAACTCAGACGCCAACTCAAACAATTACACAAACCCAAACCCAAACCTCGACCTCAACACAAACGCCCACACAAACTCCAACACAGACATTTACTCCTACTCAAACGCAGAGTCCTACTCAAACTTCTACTCCGACACGCACCTCTACTCAAACACCCTCTAACACTCCAACACCATCACAAGAAAGCGGGGGAGTAATTATAGTGTCAGGTATCGTATCCGGAACTCATCAATATGTGATACAAAACCCATATATAACAACCACAGCAGGAAGCACGTGGTATGATCCTTCTAGTTCTTCTTTAAAATCAAATAACAAAAATGCAATAACTAATCTTTTTCTTACTTCTTTTGCTGGTAATTTAACTGGTTTGTTTTCAGGAATGACTTCTTTGCAACAATCAACACTGAACGCTTCTTCGTTTGTTACTGTAGATCATTCTAACTCTCCACAATTGCTTTCGGTTGATTGTTCTGTTGGTCCAGCAATAACTAACATAAACGTTAGCAACTGTCCAGTATTAAATCAATTAATCGCATATTCTAATGCTAATTTAACTGTTATTAACACAACCGGCTGTACAAATCTAGTAGATATTATTATTCCAAATTGCTCGCTTCAACAACCCATACTGTCTACCATGATAGCTAATCTTGTAGCTAATAATAGAATTAATGGTCAGTTATTAATATACGGAAATCCCGGATGTGCAGCTGCCCAAGCAGATCCTACTACTGCTGCGAATATTATCACGTTAACAACCAGAGGATGGTCAGTTCAAATATAAATACCGATATTAATTCATGGCAACATCAATACAAATACGCACAACAAATTATACAGGACAGACAGCCAATGTTGTGTTTACTCCCTCTAATGGTAATCCGCCAGTTAATTTAGGAAATGTTCTTTTACCGTATACCTATACTGCCATTAATGACTTTGTATATGGTGAATATACTCTAACGTTTTTTACCCCCAAAACCTACGTTTGCACATTAACTGCAACTCCCTCTACTTTTACCTCGTCATCTTCAAATGCTCCAACCATTAACAGCGTTACTGTTGCTGGAGTTTTGGGTACCAATTCTAGTGTAGATGGAATAAAAGGGTCCTCTTCCATTCTAAGACAAAGCTGTAGCTTAGTTGCGGATTCAGAGTCAGAAGATCTTTTTTTTGTAGAAAATTCTTTCGCACTACAAACATTAAGAAGAGTTACTCAAAACGGTAGTATATATACAATCGTTTCTAATCATCCAGCTATGAGTAGACCCTCATCTATTACAAGAACCGAAGACGGAGAGTATTACATAGCCAATAACACAAGCACCATTTTAAAAGTAAACGTTAACACAGGAAACGTTACATTGTTTGCAGGAAACTCTGCCGTTCCTGGTTTTCAAGACGGGTCTGTAGAGAACTCCTTGTTTTTTTCTCCTTTATGTATAACAAGTAAAAATAAAATGTTATATATATGTGACTTTGGAAACAGCTCAATTAGAACTATTGATACTGTAAATAAAAACGTAGCTTTATTTGCTGGAATTCCCGGCATGCAAGGCAACATAAATAAAACATCACTTACGTCTACGTTTTCTAAGCTAGTGGCCATAGCTGTTGATTCTTTAAGCAACGTATATGTTAAAGATTGGGGATGTATAAAAAAAATAACAAACACAGGAAATGTTTTTATTTTGGCAGGAAAACAAGACGAGCTAGGATATAATGATGGATTTGGATCTTCAGCAAGATTCGGATACGAAGGATCTTTAGCAGTCGATGAATACGGAAACGTTTATTATGCTGATTATGACAATAATTGCATAAGAATTATTAGCGAAATCGGAGAAGTTAAAACTTTATGTGGTGCAGGACCAACCAATCCAGGGTTCAGCGATATTCCAAATAATATTTTATTAAATAAGCCTCTAGGCATTTGTTATAAACAGAACGCAATTTATATTACGGACACAAACAATTTTTTAATTAGAAAAATAACACTTCTATAAATAACTAAGCATGTATTCTTTTAACCCACTTTTAAAAAACTTTGATAAGGTTGGCCCGACTCAACCCAAGCCATTTAAGGTTGTTTTTTGTGAAGATACTACGTTTACCCTACTTGATAGCGCTTCATCGCTTTTTATAAACTTTACGAATCTCTCTGGATGTACTATAACAATACCAAATGACGCGACAACTTACATTCCACCAAAAACTGAAATCCAACTTAGTAGATTAACAGAAAAACCTGTTTATTGTGTACCTGAATTGGGAGTTAATCTTAGGAGTTGCTCTGATGGTGATAAATCATTAAGAGCCAATCATTCGGTTGCATCTTTACTAAAATTATCAGCAAACGAATGGATTTTATATGGAGACGTACGCTCGGAAGAAGCATTACTAAAAGACATTCCATGGGTACCTGATTATATGGATACATTGCTTTGGGTAGATGCCGAAGCTTTGTGGTCCGTGAATGTTGCAGCTGGAACAAACAGCGTAGTTAGATGGCAGGACAAAAGTGGACATAATTATCATTTATATCAAAATATTGTTGCTAATCAACCCATTGCAAACACTTCTCTTATTAACGGCAAAAAAGCGGTATCGTTTTCTAGTCCAACCGGAACCACGACGGTTAGGTACTTATCTAACGATTCTGCGTTCATACCAAATCAGCCTTTTTGTTTTTTTTGTGTTGTTGAACGAGCTGGAGGAACGGCCAGTTCCGCAACAATATTTGACAGCAAAAGTTCTGGAGGATTTGGAGCATCAGCAAGTCAAAAGCCATCAAAAAAAATAGCAATTAATGCTAGTGGAACTGATTTACTTTCTAATTCAGTAACTGGTCCATTTCTTTTATCTTCTAAATTTGATGCTACAACCAGTTCAATTTCCATAAACGGAGATCCTCATATAGTTGGAAACCCCGGAGTGAAATCACCAAAAGACAATTTAATTGTTGGAGTAGATAAAACCTTTTTAAATACTCAAACTTTAAATGGCAGTATCGGAGAACTTCTTTTTACTGATGGAGCGTTACCTTTAAGCAGTATGGAATTAGTAGAAGGATATTTAGCATGGAAGTGGGATCTAGTATCTTCTCTTCCTGCAACCCATACATATAAAACCCATCAACCGACACTAGCTGACGCCTTTTAAATTATTATGCAACCCAAATCATATAGAACTAGATTGAATAAACTTTCAAGAACTACGTTTTTGATGGGTAAACATAGACCACCAATACCTTCTTTAACGCCGACTCCAAGCCCAACTCCAAAATATATTCCGTGTGGAGTAACTACTGGTTTTTCTGGAGGAAGCAACTATCCAACTATTAAAGAATATGGGGTGGGTTATGGTATAGGTAGTTTTTCAGCTTTTTATGCTGCTTACAATGTTCCTGATCGTTTTGTATTTAAAGAAAACGGAGTAGTATTATACGATACTGGGTATGTGGGGTCGAGCTCTTTTGCGTACGGCGGATCAGATAGAGCGTTTTTTAAAATATCATTAAATGGCAAAATTGATCCGATTACTGGCTTTGCTTACCCATTTAATGGTCCAAATAATTCAGTTGATGGTTATCCAATAGTAACTTCACCTGGTAACGGTAGTGTAACTCTATTTAAAACAAACACATCAGTCGAACATATAGTAGCTGAAGTTTATGCTCCATTCTCGTCTACGGTTTGGGATTTGAGCATTGAATGTTTAAAGCCTCTTGTGACTCCAGTAGACACAAGACCACCTACACCAACACCTACTACAACGCAAACAAATACACCTTCAACGACACAAACCCCAAAACAAACAACTACATTTACAACTCCTACACCAACACCTTCGTTTACTGCTGAGTTGAACTTTATAGTTTCTTTAAGTGGAGATTATTTGTTAACTATCAATAACGATTATATAACCTACATTTAGATAAATAATAACACTAAAATGGCGACTAAAAAATTTCCAGACTTTCTTTTAAACTCAGCACCTCAAACCGGAGATTATTTAATTGGGTATAAAGCTGATGGCAGCTCAGAATTTAGAATTGAATTAACAGAGTTGATTTCGTTTTTAAGTAATTACTTTGAACCAAAAACATTACTTCCTACTCCGACGCCTACTCTGACTCAGACTACTACTATAAATCCGACACCGACTACTACTTTAAGTCCGACGCCTACTCTGACTCAGACTACTACTATAAATCCGACACCGACTACTACTTTAAG